>SESG01022415.1_pt1 | contig 15495 bp, 17 predicted proteins | sample 3171421 | NCBI WGS metagenome assembly SESG01 (sample SAMN10866946, study PRJNA518727) | freshwater metagenome | biome: subpolar coniferous forest; feature: holomictic lake; material: water; isolation source: holomictic Lake 227, 6 m and 8 m depth | place: Canada: near Kenora, Ontario | collected... | reverse complement strand
ACCCAGCCAGATTTTGTGAATTCTTTATATAAAATATAGATTTCATTTTTTTATCTCTTACCTTATTAATTAAATTAGTCATAAATTCCTTTATTTCTGGCACTTTCGCGTAAGGTAATAAATCGCTCAGTGAATCAAATATCAAATAATCACAAGGACGATTAATTATGTGGAATACAACGAAAGACAATTCTGCCAAATCGCCTGGAGAAGTTATAAATTTGATTTTATCACTCTCCTTCGCAGGTAGACCAATAACATTCGTAATCCCATCAACGAAAACCATATTTTTTGTATTAACTTTGTTCTTTTCCAATTGCTCCCTCAGTGCATCCGCTGTCTTATGTAATGAAACATAACATATCTTTCCCTTTGAGAGCTGTCGAGCCATTTCTATTGCCAATTTATTGTTCTCAAGACTCTCAACCATAAAAAGCAAAGAAGTTATGTTGCTCTGTGACAACTCAGAAACAACATCAATCTTATTCAGAGCCATTTTTTTTGTGAAAGTCATTCTATTTCCCCACAATTTTCCTTATTTGTTTTATAAACGCAGGAACATCAAATGGCTTTTGTATGAAATCGACGACATTCTTCTGTTTAGTCAATTCCTTCTTCTGATCACTCGAAATATTAACAACACTAAGGTAAGACAGCTTGATATCTTTTATCTGAGGCACAACATCTTTTACTGGCATTCCAGGCATCATTATGTCCATAAGAATCAAATCGATTTTACCTTTATACTTTGGCAACTGCCTAAGACAATCTTCCCCATTTATTGCAGTAATAACGTTATATCCATTATTTTCCAGAGCAGTCTTTATAGTATTGCGTATGTCTTTCTCATCATCCACAACCATTATTGTTTTCATTTATCCAAATCAAGAACCTTATCAACAAACATTCCAGATTCCTGAATCATTGTACTTTGATCTTTAAGGGAAAGAGCATAGAAAACTGCCTTAGTCTTACTCGTCTTCACCTTGTTCACGAGCGAAGAAACAAACTTTGACACTGGCGCCTTACTTTCATAAACCAACAAGTTCGTAAGTGAATCAAACACCAAATAATCAAACCCGTGTCTCAAAAATTTGTCAATTGTCAAAGACAATTCAGTCATCGCTCCAGGATTTGAAACATAATATACTCCCTCACCCTGGTCAGGCACATTCTTAATCGTTTTCGATATTGCATCAATAAATACTACATTATCCATCTTTATCTTTGCCTTCTTGAACAATTCTTTTAATGCATCATTAGTCTTATTCAGCGTGACGTAGCAAACACTCTTCTTAGAAATCTTTTTCATATTATCCACGATAATATGATTGTAATCTTCTCCAGGCATGAGCAAAAGCAAAGTCTGGTTTCCAGCAAACTCTTTTACAATGTCCATTTATGCGAAGAAATACCTCCTATTTCGAGCATTTGAAAATTCAAGAATTTTCATTACTTCACCAACTTTTTGACTCTTTCCAGCAATTCGTTTATGTCGAATGGCTTTTGAATAAAGTCAACTATATTCTTACTCTTCATTAGATCCTCTTTCTCAGCTTCCGAAGTTCTAACAACTGACAGATAAGCAACCTTTGTACCCTTCATCTGGGGAATTATATCTCTCACTGGAGTTCCAGGCATCATTATGTCCATTAGTACGAGTGCTGGCTTTTCCTTTTTCCATTTTGCAAGCCCGTCGTCTCCATTCACAGCCGTCACAACTTTAAATCCATTTTTCTCTAGAACTGTCTTAATTGTATTCCTCACATCTGGTTCATCATCAACAACTAAAATCTTTTTGCCAGCCATTTTACTTCTTTACCACCTTTTTTATTTCTGTCAAAAGTTTCTTCTCAATTATCGGCTTTTGTACAAATCCATCGATATCACTCATATCTACTTCTTTTCTAGGTACAATTGTAACATAAATCATAGGTACTTTATGATTTAACCTTTCTCTTAGAATACGAAGGAGGTCATATCCTGAAAGGGTGGGCATTCTTATGTCAAGAAGTATACAGTCAAAACCATCTTCCTCTAGAGCATCCAATCCCTGCGCACCATTTGTTGCACCCACGACATGATATCCTTCCTTTTCAAGAATATTTTTCACACTACTTAAATCATCAAAATCGTCATCAATCACCAATATTCTTTTTACCATTTTACCTCTGTTATATACAACAAGATATAGTTTAAAAACCTTTCAGAAAACTCACCATTCAACCTTATTCATTCTTTTCTTAACATATAGAATTTCCTGCAGTTCATACAAATCCAGAGTACTTTCCATCTGATCATCAAAATACCTCAGCTGGTAGTCCTTATCATCATTATCATACAACTCGAGGGCCATCTCCTTTGTAGCTCCATGGTCAATCAGCACATAGTGCGCATCCACCGTATACTCTTTACCATCAATCTTAATCTTATCACCCTTCTTTACCTTGGATATCGGTTTACTTGCCTTTATTTTAACATCCCGAGGTTCATCACTTGTACTTACTGCGGCTTCAACCTCATCAAGTTCTTCATCCAATTCCTCTTCATCCAGCCCTTTCTTTTTCTCCTTAACCTTTCTAGGCTTTGATTTTGCATATTCAACACCAGAATCATCTCCAAATGCATCATCAAGGCTCATTCCACCCTCTTCTTCCTTCTTCTCAACCTTTTTCTCCACCTTTACAGGTTTCTTAGCCGTTTTCTTCTTAACTACCATGTCTTTTTCTCCGCAATTACAGTATCTTCATCCTTCGCCGGTGCATTCAGAAACATTCTTTTCCTAAAATCAGCATTTCCTGCCTTTCCTTGCCCTTCTTCCCTAAAGCCTCCAATCTTATTCTCCTTCTTCTTCTCCTTGAACTTGACGCTCTTCAATGTGCCCTCAAACTTATCAAGCAAAGCCTTGGCTCCTTGTCTTATCTTTTCCTTCTCAGATTCATCCATACTCAGTTGAAATTATGATAATTTATAAAGTTAATTGAATAAGAAACTAATGGGCTTCTTTATCTAAGAAATCACAACATTCGAAAAACTGTTCCCTGGGCAAACCAGTTAATTCTTTCTTCTTTCCAGTAAGATGTTTATAGATATAATTTACTTTTGAAGATACTTTCTCTTTCTCCAAATCTTCAGGATAATTTGACAAAAGACAGTTAGAAATAAACAAATAATTATAAAAATAATCTAATTTCGTTTTTCTCATCTCTTCAACTGATTTATAATTTCCTAAGAATACTTTTTCTGCTTTTTGTAAGAATGGTAAATAATTGGGTATATTTATTGGATGAATATCTGGAAATGAAGAAATATGAATTCTTGGAGAATTCTTCTTTGTATTCAAATATTCCACTTCTTCCTCATAGGTAGAATGCCATATTATGGAAAGATCTGTCTTTTCTTTTAAAAGTTCACTTTTAACATTTTCTAGAAATGAAATAAGTTGTTTAAGAAAATATCCTTTTTTTGCATCTTTCGAGGGAGAAATGAAAACGTCTAAATCATTATTCAAATTTAAACTACCAAAAAAACAAACAAACCCAAAATCTTTTTTATATTTTATTACTTCTTTCCCAAAAATGTTTTCCAACTTTTGAATGTTCATAACTAACTAAGCGGAGTTTAATATTTAAAGTTATTCAACAAACCTAACATCAATCTTCTCATACGTGAAGTCAACAATTGCATACTTGCCCTTCTCCGCATCTCCCGGATTAACCACAAGACTTTTTCCAAGCCTCTTTGCACCCTGATACTCATGCATATGCCCACAAAGCACAAGTCTGGGCTTGTATTTTAACACTGCTTGCCTAAACATATCAATCCCCGCACTCTTTCCGTTGTAAGGATTACTTTTGTCATGAATTATATCAAAAACTCCTTTTGGAGGATAATGTAAAACAAGAATTTCTGGTTTTCCCTTTTTCATTAACCTGGAAAGCAATCTCTTTGTCTTATTTACTCTGACCAACATCTTTTTAGCTCTCTCCATCTCTTCCTTACTACGCGTATTTTTCCAGTTTGCAGAAACATCCATATATCCTCCGAAGCCTACAAAATTTATTCCCTTTTGGCGCATATATCCATATGTTATATTGTTCAGATTCTTCAACTTCTTAACAAATCTTAAATTTCTTTTAGGGACATTTGTAGTTTTCTGAAAAGGATATAAATACCAATAATCGTCGAAGTTTCCAAAAACACAAATAACCTTCTTACCAAGACCATTCAACTCTGAAAGAACATTCTTTCCCGCGTTTTCATCTTTTTTCATAACTCTCTCCAGGCCTTTCTCTCCAAAATACTCCACAGCGGAAAGGTATCCTTTCCCAGCATGACTCATTTTGAACATCTTTTTCAGCCAAGGACGAAAGTCATCAATTCCAGAATAGTCTCCGACTCCTACAATGATGTCAAACTCTTCTTTTTCCAGCTTTTTCCGCAATTTTCCAGGAAACACGCCTTGAAAATCTCCTAAAACAAGTATCTTCATACCCTGCAAAAGCAAAAAGCATTAATAAAACTATTTACTACTCAACTCTAATCTTTTCCGGATACTTCAGACCATAGAATGCTCTATATCTTCCACTACTATGATTCTCGTCAAACCAATCTTTACAGAAAGCCTCAAAAACCTTAGGATGACGTTTATCGTGGATTCCTGTTTTTTCCATAACTCTTTCGAAACAATAGTCCATCCATTTACTTTCTTCCTTCAGGTAATGTATTCTTTCAGTCTCTAAAAATTTCACATGGTGATAAATAGTCTTCTGTTCTTCAGGAGTCATCAAATAAACAGCAGCAACATAAACGGAATCATTCATGTCTACCAAAGCTTTCTTCTCCCCTTCAGTCAATACTCTTTCCAAATCTGCAGTCCCTGCTCTTCTTTCCAAGAAAAGAATTATTTCTCCCTTTCTCTCCTCTGGTTTTACCATCTGTAATCTTCGATATAAATTTAATACATTAACTCCTTTAGAATCTCCGGATCCTGCATCCATTCCAACTCCCCGTTTAGTCGTAGCCGTTTCTGTCATTTTGAAATTTGTCGGCGTCGTCGGAATGGCGGCGTCGGCCACTTGTATGCTAATTACAAGCACAGTCTATTCTTAAATGTTCTTAATATTCAAGATATCTCAGATATTTTAGTATATTCTAATCTTAAGGAGTCAATCTATCTCTATCTCTTGGGAATAATACTGCTTCTCTTATATTTTCCAATCCAAGCATAATCATTGTTATTCTTTCCAATCCGATTCCAAAACCTCCGTGAGGGGGTGAACCATATCTGAAACTGTCAATATAGGATTTGAAACTCGCCGGATCCAATCCTTTCAACTTTAATCTTTCAGTTAATAATTCAGGTAAATGAACTCTCTGTCCACCAGATGAAATTTCAATACCTTTGTAGATTGCATCAAATCCGTGCGAAAGTTTCTCTCCCTTCTTACCTTCTTTAGGCATAATGTAAAATCCTCTTCCCTCTTCAGGCCAATCATGTACAAAAACAATCGTGTCTGGATGCAATTCATCCAATTTCTTCTCAGCTTCTCCAGAAAGATCATGCTTGGGTATCGAAATTTTTGCTTTCTTCATTATTTCTGCAGCTTCAGCGAAAGTCATATACTTAACTCCAGGCACTTTTAACTGCAATCCGAGCAAATCCAATTCTGCCTTGTTCTTCTCTAGGACTTCCTTGACAATATACTGCACACTTCTTGCCAGAACATCCATGATAACAAATTCATCTGCAAAAGCCTGCTCATAATCTAATTGTCTTGCTTCATTCAAATGTCTTACAGTATTGTGCTTCTCTGCTCTCCACACTGTAAATATGGTAAATACTTTTTCCATGCTACATGCAAGCATCTGTTTGTAAAGCTGACAGCTCTGAGATAAGAAAGCCTTCTTCTCAAAATAATTAGCACTAAATAATTCCGTTCCACCCTCACTACTGCTGCTTATAATAGATGGAAATTGAGCTTCAATTGCTCCCTCTTCCTTAACCATAAATTCTCTGTAGGCAGTCATAATTGTACTTTGAATTTTAAATATTGCCTGGGCTCTTCTTCTATGCAAATCCAAGAATCTATAATCCAATCTCTTTGGCAATTCAGTCTTTGAAAAATCAGATACGTCAATAGGTAATGGATTCTCAGCAACCGCAAGAACTTCAAAACTCTCCGGATTTATTTCTCTTCCACCTGGAGCCTTGTCGCTCTTTTTAACTTTCCCAGAAACAACGACAACGCTCTCCCTGGAAACCTTTCCCATAGCCTCGAAGACCTTCTGATCCGTTTCACCTTTGAATCCAGTTACCTGTATTTCTCCAGTTATATCTCTCACAAGCAAGAACTTTAGTTTACCCAATTCCCTAGAATCATAGAGCCATCCGGCAATTGTAACCTTCTCTCCATCATTCTTTGCACTAATATCAGAAATTTTCTTTCTTTCCTTGTTCAATGTTGTTAAATCCATGATTTTCATAGAGAATGTTGGTTTTTAAGATTTGTCATTCATGGAATAAGCACGAACTGCTCCCTCTTTGGTCCTACTCCAATGCCTTTTATCTTCGTGCCAACATGATTTTCAATTAAATCAACCATGCTCTTGACGGTTGAAGGCAAATCAGAATATTGCCTAATTCCAGAAATATCTCCACGAATGAAGGGTACATACTCCACAACAGGTCTTGCTCTCCTAGCTTCTTCGACAGAAGAAGGCATGTAATCTATCTTCCTGCCGTCTAATTCATATGCAGTCACCACAGGAATCCCTGGCAAATTTGTTTTAGCAAAAATATTCAAACAATCAAACTTGTTGATATATAATTCGTCAACTCCATTCAATTTACAATTCTGTCTTAACATAACTAGATCAAACATTCCCAATCTTCGAGGTCTCTTTGATACCACTCCATACTCTCCAGTCATCATTCTCAATGCCATTCCTATATCAAACATATCATCTGACCTGAGGAGTTTCTCAGGATCATGATTGGCAAATTCCACTTCTTTTCTATACCTTGGCAACATTCCTTCAGTTTCTCCACAATAGTCTTCCGAACGTCTTCCCCCTAGTTCAGTAACGAACGGTCCATTTCCCACTCTAGACATGACTGCCTTTGCAACTCCAATTGTCTTCTCGTGATACTTGTTCGACAAATCTCCTCCAGTGTATGCTGCAGCTGCAATTGTCCTGCTTGCAGTTACATATGGAGTCATACCCTTAACAACATCCAGCATTACCGATTGCGCACCTTCGAAGAAAACATTCTTTCCTGAAGAAACAAGTCTGTCCAAATAAAGTGGATCACTGGACAAAAATCCTTTCGCCAACATAACATTTTCATGGAACAACTCAACCGCGTTCTCTAATCTAAAATCTTTAATCTTCTTTTCAGAAACCTTATACTTCTTACACATTCTTTCAAAACTCTCCTGAGTCAAACGTCTAAAATGCTCAGGATTTGAAATGTAATCTCCAAATCTTGTATTTCTAACTTCAGTTCCCTTTGCACGCATTGCCTGGTCTGCATATGCCGGGCCGATGCCATTCTTTGTACTTCCAATCTCTCCACTGAACAAATGATCATAAAGAATGTGATGTGGCTGCACAAGTGTCGCAAATGCAGAAATATGCAATCTATCTCTAATCTTTAGTCCTTTAGATTCTATGTTTGCAATCTCTCTCATTCCCTTAACAGGATTAACAACACACCCACTGCCAATATACAATTCCATATCTGGATAAAATATACCTGAAGGAACTTGATTCAAAGCAATCTCAATACCATTAACAAAAAGAGAATGTCCTGCATTAGCACCACCATTGAAACGAGCAGTCACTCCATAATCCTTTAAAATCACATCCATAACTCGGGCCTTACCTTCATCTCCATACATTAATCCAATAAGAACTGTTGATTTCCCAGGTTTCACCATATGCTACAAAGAAATCCAGTCTTTTTAAGAATTATTGTGATAAATTACTTAACAATTCTATTCAAAATTTCCATAGCCTTCTTCTTATCAACCGAAGTTCCAAGTTTAGCAATCACAAGTCCCATGTATCCACCAGCACGAAGTCCTGGCTTTTCAGCTACAATCTTAGCAATTTCCTGTTCGAGAACGTTATCATCAACTCTTTCCACCTTGACAGCACTCTCGACATCCTCTCCAGCCACAATCTTAGCCAAAATTCCTTTTACATCTCCAGCATTTACTTGCCCTTCAGCAATTTCTTCCAGTACTCTTTCAAGGACAACTTCATTCAACACCTTCTTGACATCTTCAATGCTTCTAGAAGACTTTGTGGCAAACTCGCTTGGCCAGAGAGCAATCATTTTAGCAATAAGATTCGCATCCTTGTCATAAACTTGCATGAGCACTTCGAATTCATCCAAATTATCCAACATCAAGTTCAAGAATTCTTCAGTCAATCCCTTCTTTCTTAATTCATCACGAATTTCAGTCTTTAACTTTGGCAAATTCTTCTTCAGTTCATTAATTTTATCTCTTCCTATTTTTAACAAAGGCAAGTCCGTCTCAGGATACATTCTTGCACTTCCAGGCATTGGTCTCAAAAATTCTGTGGTTCCATCTTCCTTAGCATTTCTAACTTCTCCAGTTTCCTTTCCTTCCGCAATCTCCTTCTCCTGCCGTTCTATCTCCAGGTCCACAGTTTTAACCATCATACTTGGTTCCTGAAATCCTTTTATTTCCACTCTGTTATGTCCTTTAATACTTACATTGATGTCCTGTCTTATTGTCCCAATTCCTCTCTTTACCTTACATGCCCTCAAAATCTCCCCAATCTTGAGTGCAGCTTCCTTTATCTGCTCAGGATTTGCCATGTCGGGGAAAGTACCTATCTCGACAAGAGGAATTCCAAGTCTGTCAAGTCTGTAAATAGTTTTCTTCTCACCTTTCTCAACAATTCTTGCAGCATCCTCTTCCAAAGCCACACTTTCAATTCCAACTTTACCATAACTTGTTTCTATATATCCATCATGTGCTAACAAAAGAGTTCTTTGAAATCCAGATGTATTACTTCCATCAATTACAGTCTTTCTCATTATCTGGATAACTGGATAGATCTCGCAATTCAGCAACAATGCAATTTTCATTGCCTCATTTAATGCATTCTCGTTAATTTGATGTGGTGGTTCTTCATCAATCTCAATCAAACACGTAGTATCATCATATCCCTGATAAACAAATTCCTTATTTAATGCTGCTTCATGCTTTACTGCCTCATCGACTGCTCCACTTTCCCCTGCGACCTTATGTAAACGCCTGCTCACAGAAAAATCTGGCTCATCTGTCCTCAAATATCCTGGACAAGCACAAAATAGCTTTCCTGTATCGAGCTGCTGATGTATTTCCAATCCAGATTTTAATCCGAGTTTAGCGTAGTCTTTAGTCATGCCAAATTAAAAGGACTAGGATTATTAAACATTACCCTGCAGGGATTAATCTCTTTGGAAAAGCCCCAGAATGAACTAATGTTTCCAATCTATTTCGAATTTCATCTAGACCGTATGAAACCTTCTGTTCCCTTAGAACATCATTATAAACATTGTTAATCAAATCGGAAGTGGAATATACAGTTTTGCCTTCATCCATGAGCTTAAATGCTGCTTTTACATATCTCATTCTAGTTAGAGGGTCCATTCTTCCATTGACAGATCTAGTTTCTTCAAATAGAGGGTGATAAAACTTGTAACTAGCCTGTGGCTCAGAAAAATAATCTTTTACAATCACTCCTTCCTTTGGTCCAAAATAAAAATCACTTTCTTCTTTAACTAAATTAGATATATCTTCAGACGTCAAAGACCCCTGTGCCAGCACCCTCAAAGGACTAATGCCTTCTACACCAGATTGATTCAGTAAATTCGCTCCATCTTCATAGGGCATGAATCTCTGAGAGCCCATATCGAGTACATCAATCAGAAAGAATTTATCATTATTCTCGAGATCATAATCAATTGTATGATTTCCAGACCATTCACCAAATACAATTACATCCTCAGGTAGATTGTATAGTGTGTGATTAGAGAACTTCCATCTATTAAATTTACCGAACCATGGCACTCTTTGTAATACTGGTCCCGTTAAGAAATTAGAACGACTGGCACCAATTATCTGTCCATTAACTCTTCTAACTTGACAATTTCCACCATCCACCTTCTCAAAAACCCTAAGATCTCTATCCGACAGGTCTGGCGACTTCTTCAAAGCACCAAAATTCATTATGCTTTCATATTTAACAAAGGGTATTTTTCTGTGCATAATCATCTAGTACTCAAAACCGAGACTCCTCCATATCCAAATTTATCAGAAACATCATATCGTGAATCAGTTAAAATTCTCGTGGTTTCTATGACATGAGCGTCTGGACTAAGAATAACAACTCCAGTTGGTGCATGAGCATGATCTACATACCTTGACCAAACAGAAGAAGCTACCAATTCACGATCATTATATGACATTGGATCTTGCTCAGATTTTTTATGATCCTCTGGAAATGCCAAACGACTAGCCCAAAAAGTATCCAATCTGACATTATCAATGGATAGAGTTGGTACTGCATTTTTCAAGAAATCCATATAATTGGAATGCAGCTTTCTAGAGATATCCATTGTTCTTGGTCCAACTTCAGGTCTTCCTCCAATCTTATGGTCAATATGGTGCGTCTCAACTTCTTCAAGAGCATGCTCAGTCAAGAATACTGAAAAACCCTGCGAATTCAAAGCCCCATAAAAATGATCGGGGGTTAATGAACTATTTTTCAATTTAGCCTGCTTAATCCATTTCTCAAAATCAATAACTGCACCAGCATCCAAAAATACAATCGGATTCTTCCCGCCAAGAGATTTAATTCTTTCAGACACATATTTTACCATTTTATCCATAATAGTATTCTGAGAACTGCTTCCTGCAGAAGGATAATTAGTGTTCATGTTTACCCTCTCCTGATTGAGATTGTATAACCATCGAATCCTTTTTCTCTAACTTCATCCATAAATAGATTCAAATCCTTAATCGGATGTGGAGCAGAAATTGTCAAAACTCTTTGTGTAACATTGAGATGAGCGCGAGCATCTGGAACAGAATGTGTAAGTCTTGAATTCATCATACGTTTCACAGTATACAAAGTGTCAGGATTACTAACTTCTAACTCAAAGGTATAAAGAACGGGTCTTTCAGAACGAACAGTTCCGTGACTAGATACGCCCGAGACTTTTCTACCATTTGTCGATTTACCTTTATATAACATAAAATGTTCTCAGAATTCAGCTATTTAAATCTTTCTATTTGTTACTTCTAGCCAGTTACAACCTTTAACAGGTGCAAATCAGATTCTCAATCTTACCAACAACCTTGCTCCAGGCAAAGTCCTTGACACTCTTTATTGCATTTCCAGTAATAGTTTTCTTATATTTATCAGACATATCTAATGTAGCATTCAGTTTTGCTGCCAATTCCTCTGAGTCATCTATGGCAAACAAGAATCCATTTTCATCATCTTGTACAATATCTGCGTTTCCAGGATTATTACTTGCAAATACCAGTTTACCACGAGCCAAATACTCGACAAGTCCTTGGGGCATTCCCTCGGAAATTGAAGCTAGAACGCAGTACTTTGCAGAATCTATCTTTTCAATCTTCTTTTTCACATCATATATTGCTTCCGTGAACATAACACGCTTCTGCAATCCTAATTTGGACACAAGAGCCTTCAATTCCGAGTAATAATCCTCTTCTCTCGGACCAACAATCTCCAATTTAATCGATTTATCTTTCACCAAAGGCAATGATTTAATTACACTTTCCAATCTTTTTATCCTACTCACTCTTCCAAAAAAGAGAATCTTATTCTCTACCTTTCCCTTCATCTTTGTACTAAAGAACTCATCTGGAATTCCATTTGGAATGTATTCTATATTCTTTTCCTTTACTCCGGCCTGAATTAAATATGGAACTTCCCATTTACTTATTGCCACAACCTTATCAAACTTATTCAAATATCTACGTGCAAATACCTTATCATAAAACCAAACTACTGCTCTTTGAACATGCGTTCTCGTACTCGAACGTGCAAATGGGGCATGAGTAATCAAATACACCTTGCAGCCAAGTTTTTTCGCAACCTTCAATGCCTTGAATGTGTGTGGATGCCTGTATGAATGTGCAAATATCACGTCTGGCTTGAAACGCAAAGCATCCTTCTCAAAATTCCAATACATGAAGCTCTCTCCACCAAGTTTTGTTGCTGGAAATCTTTTTATCAGTATGTTGCCAAGTCTATCAAGTGCTGGAACTATCTTATCAGTTCCCTTTTCTCGATTTGATGAAAAGATTGCAATTTCATGCCCCTTATCGGATAAAATGCGCGCTTCATTCTTAACTCTTGCAAAAACTCCACAACCTCCTGCAGAGAAAGCACATAGTTCAAGAATTCTCTTTCTACCTTTGCCCATTAGTCTATTCCTTTTCATTAAATCTTGTCTAAACCATTTAAATGTTTCCGACAAACTATTATCCAATGAATATTGAGGTTTCCATCCACACTCCAGCAGTCTAGAATTATCAGACCTGCTGTGCATTACTTCTCCAGTTATCCTAGGCAAACCGATTATTTTCGATTTAGAATTACCTACCCTTATTAGGAGGTTTGCCAAATATAAAACACTTGTTGACCTGTTAGTCGAAACATTATAAATTCCCGACATGCCCATGGCCTGCACATTGGCAAGAGCCACGTCCTTCACAAAAACAAAATCTCTTGTCTGTTCTCCGGTTCCAAATATCTTTAAATCTTCATTCTTCAAAACGGCATTCGTGAACAGGGCGATGACGCCTGCCTCTCCAGCAGCATCCTGTCTTGGTCCATAAACATTTGCATATCTCAATATAACATAATCCAACTTATCAGATAAATTCTCCAACTTTCTCTCGATTGCAAGCTTTGACTGCCCATAGGGAGAAAGAGGATTCAATTTGGCGTTTTCTTTAATAGGAATATCATTTTCCGGTGCATAGACTGCAGCGCTTGAAGAGAAAATAAATTTTCTCACATTTCTACGAACAGCAAAATCAATCAAATTCATACTTCCACGAACATTTATGTCCTCATTCACTTCAGGCATATCCATGGAGCGTCTGACGCTAACTTGGGCAGCCAAGTGGAAGATATAATCTATCCTAATTCCTTTAAACATAGAATCAAGGTCATCTCTAATATCTCCTCTGATCAATTTAGCCTTTTTATTTAGATTACTCAGTTTACCAGATGAAAAGTTATCCAACACATAAACCTTATTTTTCCTTTTAACAAGTTCATCAACAACATGACTTCCAATAAAACCTGCTCCACCGGTGACTAATACATTTACCATGCCTATTCAGTCAACCTAGGATTTAATTCCCCTGCAAAATTCTCCAACATTTTCTTAGCCGTATCTTTTTTCCATCCATAATGTCCCAACACGAAGCCAAGCTTGACCATTGCCGTCTCGGCAAGCATATCTTCCAAGAATATCACACCAGCATCTAACAATTCTCTGCCATTTGAATAAACATAAGGATCAACTCTTCCATAAATTGTTTGTGCAGCAACACAAACAACAAAGCCATTCTTTATGTGCTTCTTCAAAGTTGGAAGCCAATTATGTCCTGCTTCACTTACAGGCAAATGCCCAAGTCCAGTACCTTCAATCACAATTCCTTTGCATCTTAATGCATAAAAATCAAGTATGTCTGGATTCTGTCCAGGATAGAATTTAACGAGTGCAACCTTATCACTGTACTGGATATCCAATTCAACCTTCTTCTTATCATCTCTCTTATTATAAGAAGAAATAAATTCAACCTTGTCAGGCCATACTTTTGCAATAGGTTCAGTATTGACTGGTTTGAATGCATCTCTTCTTGAAGAGTGTAGTTTTCTTACTTTACTTCCACGCAAGGCATAGCAATAATCATCATTCTCAGAAGCATGACCAACAAGCATTACCTCTGCAACATCTGAAACGGCCATTCGCGCAGCGCACCTCAAGTTCAAGTTTGCATCGCTGCTAGCACGGTCAATGCTTCTCTGACTATAAGTCAAAACAACGGGCTTATTCAAATTTTTCAAGAAGAAAGACAATGCGGCCCCAGTATAGTGCAACGTATCCGTCCCGTGAGTAACAATCACTCCCTCAATCTCAGGATCATCTAACAACTTCTTAACAGACTCGGCAATCTTAATCCAATTTTCAGAAGCCATGCTTTCTGAAGCAAGTTTGAAAGGAACTTCAATCTGTTTGATGTTTACAGTTTCAAGCAATTCAGGGTAATAGGTAAGAAACTCATTAACATCTGTCAACCATTTTACTCCTCCAGTCTTAGGATCCAACTTGCTAGCAATTGTCCCGCCAGTCATGACAAGTCCTATTGAAGGCAATCCCTTCCTCTTCTCCAGTACAAAATCCCGTTTCTCAGCCTCAAATCTCTGCAAGATACGTGTAGCAAGTATGTTTTCCTTGTTCAATCCAATATTATACCCAGACTTCAACTTTACAAGTACAATTCCAGGCTCACTGCTCTCCAAGACAGTTGCATCAAGCTCCTTATCCGCCAGCCTAAAACGCACATAATCTCCAGGACTAAAGTTAAATTCTACCATATCACATTAAAAAGAACGAGTTATAAAAAGCTTGCTAAACTACTGTCCAATACCAGTTATTCCAGATGGGCATGACTCATACATATTACTTACTGTGAAGCCAGTGTTAGTAACACTCTTAGTATTATAATTAATAACATAATTACCCGCATAAAAGGCCAATTGTTCAACACGGATAAGCTCTGCATCTGCCCCTGTAGAAGTACCTGCAGGAACACTCATACCACTAGCTGGTGCAAGAACCATAAAATATTTACATCTAGGATTAAACTTAGACGTCGTATCAGTCAAACTCACACTCTTCCACAAAGCACCGCTTCCAACATTAATACTTACCCCTATATTAGAAATACAACAACGATATACTGTTCCAGCAATCCCGTGAGTATCTGAACAATAATCTCTTCCCACCGATAGTGCTCCAAAATTGCCAGTTGGCGCATCAGATATCCAGTTATTACTTCCAGTCATTCCTGAAATTACTCCCGAATTACAAGCAAGATACCATTGCGAAGAAGTGCATAGAAAGGAACCCTTAGAATAGCAACCACTTGCTGCATCATTCACATTTGAAACCGTACTTTCAGCATTTGTTGATATGCAAAACGCTGCTTGTCCAGAACCTATCTTAGTAAATCCAGAAGGACATCCACTAGAAGAGCCCCCACCATAACTCCAATTTATCTCATCAGGAGTATGTCCAAAAATAACTGGATTGCTAGTACCATAGGCATAAACTGCTACTCCGGCAATTAATAAAACGGCAACTAGAACTAAAGCAAAAACACTTTTCTTGCTTAAATTAACCTCTATTTTCATACT
>SESG01001243.1_pt1 | contig 15515 bp, 15 predicted proteins | sample 3171421 | NCBI WGS metagenome assembly SESG01 (sample SAMN10866946, study PRJNA518727) | freshwater metagenome | biome: subpolar coniferous forest; feature: holomictic lake; material: water; isolation source: holomictic Lake 227, 6 m and 8 m depth | place: Canada: near Kenora, Ontario | collected... | reverse complement strand
ATTGGTAGGTAAAAGAGCAATGCTAACTCTATTCTCAGAACTCATAATTTTTACGGAATAACTCTCAACTTCACTGAAACTAATATTTTTTATTGCACCAAAAGCATAATTCATACTTGTTTCTTCCAAATTCGCAGACTTTGCAGGGTTCAGGAGGTAAAGTGCAACTATAACTGCACCAATGAAGAGTACAAATGCCATCAGAACCTCTATATTTCCAGACCCTCTCTTATTCATATATTCTACAATCCAAGTCCATTTATATAGATTTTTATATCTCTTTTCATTAGCAGAATCATGGAATTGAATGAACTAATCTTAAAGATAAAGCAAAAGAAAGAGCTTTCAGGCCTCCCAGACTCATTTCTGCTGCCCATTGCAGAAAAGATTATTCGCAAATATCATCTTGCTCTAGAAAAAATAACAAAATCAGAACTTTCCATAGTGGTCAAGGAAACGCGAGCAGAATTGAGAAAATATGTCGGACGATTCCATTCAAGCAACAGGGATAGAATAGACCTACTCAGGTCTAAAAATATAGATGAACTACTAAAAATACATTCTTCCACAAAGGAAAGAGTATCTTTCTATCCTGAATTAATTTCCATCCTAAAAAAGATGAATGTCCAATCAATCCTAGATTTGGGATGTGGAATAAATCCCATCGCTTTGGCCAAACATTTCAAAGAATATCATGCCTACGACATAAACGAAAATGATATTGCTCTGGTAAATGAATTCTTCAAGATGCAGGGAATAAATGGAACTGCAAATGTGAAGGACATAAGACAAGATTTTATCTATCCCCTGGCTGACGCATGCCTTATTTTCAAGGTTCTAGACATAATTGAAGAAAAAGGGCACAAGATAGCAGACACCATAATATCCAAACTAAATTCTAAATATCTCCTGATCAGTTTTGCCACTCGAACTCTTTCCGGAAAGAAAATGCAATACTCCCAGCGTGGATGGATGGAAAAAATACTATTCAAATATCACTACGATTTTAAAAAAATAGAGTCAGATAATGAATTATTTTATCTTGCCTATCCGAAGAATACTCCTGCGCCAGTGTAAATCAGTAGTGCAGCAATGGCCAATATGAATGAATGTTTGATTCCATTTTTTAGACTTCCCTCAGCCAACTTGCCAATGGTAAGTCCTGCGAACAATCCCTGGGTAACTAGCAAATAAAGCAATGGCTTGGAAAATTCTTGGATATCTACCGCCTTAGCAGGAGCAGAAGACGCTTGAGTAATAGAACTAACACTTAAGCTGCCCATATTTCCAAATGAACCTATTCCCGCAGTAAGTGGTAATATCTTATACTGCATTACCAACATTATCCCTATGAATATGAAAAATATAATATATCCCTGCACAACAAGTGTAGAAATAGCTGCCTTTCTCTCTTTCTTAAGTTTTTCAACTTCAGCCATGGACTTGGCAACTGACTCAAGGATGTATTCAATCTGTCCGCCCGCTCTTTCAGCTTCCCTCATCAATGCAACTGCTCTGCCTATAACTGGGCTTCCCACATCCTCAGCAAATGTCATCAGTGCCGTATTAACGGGTATTCCTAGAGAAATCTGATTAGCTAATTTTTCAATAAATGGATTCAATACTCCATAGTTATTTCTTTTAGAATTTACAATACTCTTACTAATAGGTGTTCCAGTGTTTACGCTTTCCACAAGATTTCTAGAAAACTCAAGGAATTTTTCATCAATTTCCTGCTCATTTTTGTTTGCAAGAATAGTGTCCATGACGAATGGAATGACTATTATGGTAACTGCAAGTCCAGACATGAAATACATCAAATTATTATTCTTTCCAAGGAATAGGAACGCACTCGTCGCTATCATCAAAATTCCAAATACAAGTCCTATCCAATGTATTTTTTTTAGTTTCATTTTTTGTTTTCCATCCTAGTAGTTTGGTTGTTTAACATGCAATACTGCCAGGAATATGATATTTGCAAGAGCTATGGCTCCTAGTATGATTACAGTCATCTGTCCCATGGTCAAACCAACTGAAAGTTGTGAAACCTGAATTATAATTAGCAGAATCATCAGAATCATAGGGGCTGCAATAACTACGCTGATGTATATGTCCATAAAAGTTTCAGCAACACGAGTATATTTTTCCCTTTCCAATCTATATTCATTAAGAAGTGTTTCTGCTCTTTTTTCAAAGAAGTCGGATAAATCTCCTCCAGAACTTATGGTAACAGAAATACCTGAAAGAACTTCAGATAGTCTTGGACTGGGCGTAGTTTTGGAAACATTATTCAATGCAGTAAGTAAGTCATATCCATAAACATTAATTTGGTTCATTATCTTTCGTATTTCACGTCTAAGAGTTGGATACTCCTTACTAAGTCCAATAATCTTAAATATTTCACTAGGCTCTATACCCGAACCAGAGATTGCGCTCATGTGAATAACTGCAAACGGCAATTCTCTTTCAATCTTCTTTGCCGTGGAATCTTTTTCAGTGGAGGGATAGTAGTACAAAGCAGCAAATGTGGCAATTGGAACTACAATGGGCAACCAAAGTAATTCTGCTGCTCTCAGAAGGAATCCAGAGTCATGTATAGTTACAAAAGGAAAATCAAATCCCAGACTGAAGAATGTAAAAAATATTAGCATAATAAGCCCCACAAATATTGCAATGAAGGTGGTAAACAACATTATTGCAATGTATGTTTGGAAAAGGACATCCAAATTTGCTTTTTTAATCTCTTCATAAAGACTTCTAAATCTTCCTGCATTAATCATTTCCATAGACCTATCCAGAAAGAATCTGTTGGACCATTTCACATATCCTCTTGCAGCCTTGTAATCTAAATATTCTTCCTTCTTTTCCTTTCCTCTTTTCTTTAGTCTTTTAAGAGCTTCCTCAGTCATACTTACGTCCTTTAGGAATTTTTCCTTATCTCTTTTGTTCAGAACAACACTCATAACTATCTTTTCACCTGCGAATTTAACTTTCTCCAGCTCTGTTTTTTTAATCGTACCTGTTAATCTTTTAGTGCTCGCAACATTTCCAATTAAATCTGGCAGCGCATTATTTATAATTCTAATATTATTCGTAAGAGACTCGATAACTGGTAAGATAAGTTTTCCTTCCTGCTCATCACCAGCTCTGTCCAGCATATTCATGTAATTAGAGAGCTCTCGCACAATCTGAATCTGCGTATCAATGTTCCTTTCTATTTCATCAATCATAGTATACTGTCTATCTGTTCCTTTAGATGAATCATTGCTTTCTTTGCAGAACTCATTCTTTCACTATCTTTTTTCTTCTCCGCTTCCCTCATCTGAGCAACAGCATCCTTCATTCCAGTAAGGAGCTGAGCTAGAACTAAGATATCCTCCCTTTTCATTAACCTAGAAACCCAAGCGCATTTAAATATCTTTCAATTAATGCTCGGAAAGAAAATAAACTCTCAATGTATGTTATATTTTGCCAAAACTTCGGCAGGATTCTTGTAATATTTATTAATTACATCCTGTATTTCTTCAAATCCGAACACCTTCTTTTTATACAATTCATACAATAGCTTTGCCCTATCTTCGAACTCTTTATATAGCTTATCAATGGGGATGCCATGACGATTGGCTATCTTCTCAAAAACCTTACTTTGCTTCTTGAAGAAAAATGCATCCTTCTGTGCATCCCAGGTGAATGGAGTATTAACCACTGCCGTGCCATCTCTGTTAACATTAATTATTTCCACAATTTCTCTGAGCTTTCTTGTCTCATGTTTACCGATAATTGCGTGCGTTGCAATGGCAACACAATCCAGGCTATTAACTAGAGTTGGTGACAATTCAATTGGAGGTGTTTGCAATCTTCTGATAAGGGTATCTACCGAGTCTGCGTGCATTGTACTAAGGGAAGAGTGTCCAGATGCCATTCCTTGGAAAAGAACGAAAGCTTCCTTACCTCTAACTTCTCCCACAATCAGATAGTCTGGACTTTGTCTGAAAGAGCTCTTAAGCAGTGCAAACAGATCAACTTCTCCAATCTTTCCCGTTCCAATGGAACTTCTAGATACGGCGGGCAACCAGTTTTCTCTTGGAAGATTTAATTCTCTAGTGTTGTGAACAAATATGTTATTACATAGGAATTTTTCATATCCTGGGATGCTCAAATCAAAAACTTCAATCTCTTCAGAGCTAATCTTTTTCACCTTTTTCACTCGGTCCCAAAATATATCAGTATGTGATAAGTCATTAAATTCTGAACCCATTGGAGCAACTCTTTGCATATAATCTCTTCCCATATATTGCATTCCCTTAAGATATGGGTGTTGAAGTTTTACTTTTAGAAGATTACTTAGCTCACTCATCTTATCAACATCCAATGGAATAACATCGGAATTTGCATGATGCGCCCGCGCATTCATCAGCTCAAGTTTTCCATTTTTTCTTTCTTGTAAAAATCCTATTTCTTTAAAGCGCGCGATATTCTCGGCTCCAGAGATGGACATGTTAATACATCCGTCTTTTCTATCAAAATCATTTATTCTAGTTATAGCCCCCATTCGCAAGAAGAGAGACTGCAAATCCTCAAGCAAATCATAGCTCTGAGAAGCACATGAAACTTCATATTTCTTAACACAACCATCAGCGCTAAAATATCCTCGTATAAATGGTTTTATCTGTTCATTGGATAATCTAAATATAAATTCTGGAATTTTTTTAGTATTAGCATATCCATCAAATTTTAGAACATATTTCATAAACTTATAAAATACCGTACTATGAATTCTCATGGAAACACCTCCGTCATTCATAAGAGAAGAATTTGCCCCGAGATACGATTTAATATTTTCAAACACAGTTCTACACTCTCCATCAACATTAGAAATTATAACTGAATTTTTATTATAATTATCATAGCTTCCATCTCCCAACCATAAACCACAAAATTCTAGAAATTTGTCACTAATTTCAAAAATCACAGGGATCGAAGAAGTGTTCTTACTCTTTATTCTTAACTGAACAAGTTCTTCTTCGGAGAATTTAACATTCATTTTCAAGAAATCTTCAATTTTTATTACTCCATTATTTTTACACCATCTCAATCGTTCTTTAGGAAATCCAATTTCTTTAAATTTTTTTTCTTTAAGCATTTGTACAATTGGTTCTCCCTGAAGGAAATCTTTTTTAAATATTTCTAAGTGTTCCATCAAATTTATCTGTTTTGTCTCAATTCCATCAATTGGAAGAATTCTAGGCACCGCTATAAATGATTCTCCCTCTTTCAATGCGACAGGCTTTATATCTTCCAATGACGCATCCTTTCCAAGGGTAAACAATGAATGATCTTCAGTAACTTTAACCTTTCTTCCAGTGCTAGTTAAAACTTCGTAAATATCCTTGTTCACTTTGTGTTTTATATATCTAGAAGGTTTAACGAATAATATTTTCCCTTTTTTGTCTAGAGTCATAACCTGCGCATCAATTTTTTTATCAACAAATTCCTTAATTGTAATATTTCTTATATTCTCTTTATCTTTGATAATTATCTTAGAATCTCCCGTGACGCTATCTTCAATACTTACAACTCTCGCCTCGGGAGGAATGAAGAATGCCAGTGCATTTAGCAAGGTAGTCTTACCAGATGCCGTTCCTCCAGCCATCATTATGCTTGATTTATATTGCAGTAAAATCCAGAAGTATGCAAGCATCTCGGGACTGAGAGTATTCATGGCAATCAACTGGGTAGGAGTCCATGGAATTTTTGTGAATTTTCTTATGGTAAATGTTGGGCCTCTGGAAGTAACGTCCTTGGTGTAGGATGCATTAACTCTGCTTCCATCTGGCAATGTTCCATCAAGCAATGGCTGGGCATAGGATACATATCTTCCCGTTCGTTGAGCCATTTTTTCAACGAAACTTGCTAATTTTTCAATATCTTTAAAAACAACATTTGTACGCAAATTTCTGTAAACTCTATGAATTATGTAAACCGGCGTATCAACACCATTACATTCAACATCTTCAATAAAATAATCTCTCAACAGGGGATCAACTTCATTCAGCCCTATAAAGTCTCTAAACAGATAGTAAAATATCTTAGAATAAGTTTCAGGACTTATTTTCAAGTTCAGCTCATCCATGAGCAGTCTGGCAGTTTTATCTATATACTCCGTAGTCGCCTCAATACTTTTTTCAATGGCAACATTCATATTTATGAGCTCAAGCATGGCAACTTCTATCTTATCAAGAGATACTTTTTCCTGTTCATTTAACACTGGTTCCTCTATCTCATAGACTAGTTCACCCAAAGAGTTATTCCAGTATATGTGTGCTGAAGCATAGGGAGGTATAAGCATATACCTCACATTCACATTCTTTTTATCTTCCACTCTCGGCAAAGCAGGAACGGCCGGAGTAGTATTTATAGCCACTACCATCAAATAGTCATGGGAAAGAATTTATTTAAAGCTATCCTTCTAACAAAAATCACTCTTAGGATCATTCACTTATATCTACCACAATATTTCCACCAATCTTTCCTTTGTTATTAATTGATAATTTATAGGGTGTGGAAGCCGCATTAAGCTTTTTATTTACATCCAGGTCTCCAGAAGTTATATTTACTGCATAACTTATTTTGAGTATGACACTACTAGTTTTTCCTTCACTAGTGCTAAGAATCTTTATCTTTCCGTAGCTTATTTCCACTCCTGGCTCCGAATAGGGTTTAGTAAGTCCTTCAATCAAAAATTCAATATCATCGGTTTCAGAATTTATCAAGAATGAACCTCTCTTCATAGTAAATTCAATGACTCGTACGTTGTATGGTCCATTATCTATTGCCGCATTAATTTTTTCATCTATCGCACTTAAAGATTGTATGCTCTGTTCAACTGCAAGTCTATCTTTAGATTCGTTTATCTTAGGATTGACAACGCTAAGAACAACTCCAATTAATACCAATGTAATCACCGTATAGAGCACAGTTTCAATCCATATTTGCCCACGCAAATTAACAATTTTTTTTATCATTCGTTATAGTTTGTTCCACCCGCACATGCCCTCAGTTCAACGGAATCTGCCCGTTCACAGATTCTACCCGAATTCAACATTATGTAAACCTCTGCACTACTAAACACATTTCCAGCATTTGTTGAATTATAAACATAGGTTATAGTTTCTCCAGATTTGGTAAAATTAAGCTGACCAAGCTCAGTACAATTATTATCTAACATTCTTAGACCTCCAGAACCACAGGATTCCGAATTTCCAGTTTTAACTTCATTCACAGTCGATTCTCCTGCAGAATTCAGAAGAACTAATTTTATTCCAGCAACGCTATCAGATTTTTCATTTGTCCCCATTTTTACAGTAAGATATACTTTTCCAGAATTATAGCAATTATATCCAAGATCTTGGAACTGGGCATACTCATTGAATCCAATACATTCAGTACTAGAATATAAGCTATCCTTTACGAAAGGAATGACTATTCCTGAGATTATAACCACTGCAACTATAGTTAGAGTTATAGTCAAAAGTATGGATATAATATCAGATAACCCCTTTTTATCAAGCTGATTCTTTGACCGTTGTGACAACACCATAATCTACCTCACAAGTATATGACTTGGTAGCTTCGCCAACCTTTCCAAGAATAATTGGTACGATAACTACTTCATCATTCACATCAATTCCCATAATACCTATTGGAATATTTTCAGTTTCTCCATTTGCAATTGTTTTTGTAAATACACCAACATCCGTTATTGAACCTATCCCTCTTTTGCTTATCTGAACACCATATAAAGGAACATTTCCGTTATTTTGTACACTCACTTCCACTTCACTACCGCTTATTTTTGCATCTGCAGCAAAACTAATTTTAGGACACGAGTTGGCTACAACTTCACTATTCTTCTGTGCTTTTTCTCCTATAAAACTACTTGCCCAAATGAAAACAATTAGCGCCAATATCAATGCTAGAGAAACAAGTAGAACGGTTGCAATTATTGGTGAAATTCCCCTTTTATTCATATCTTTCATAATTCTTCCAGGTTTAAAAACTCTTTCCTTGTCCAGCAATTTCAACAGGCTTCAACGGCATTCTTTGTTATGTATTGAAAAGCAGAATAGGCGGCAGTACATCCCTCAGCAACTCCAGTTATTGCTTGTTTGAATGGCTTATCTGCAACATCTCCAGCAGCAAAAACTCCAGGCACGTTTGTCTCAGAAGTTGCATGATCAATTACTATTTCTCCCTTTGGATTTATTTTCACACCCAGAGGAGTTGCAAGTTCTGAAAGAGGAATATGCCCAATGGCTACAAAAATTCCCTGCAATTCCAACTCTCTACTTCCTCCATGTGGTCTGTCAAGTGAAACAGAACTCACAATTTTACCATTTCCATTTACCTTGGTGATGTTAGTTTTGTTAAGCACTTCAATATTACTCTTTGCCATAATTCTTTTCAAATTAATTGGTTCCGGTCTTATCTGTTCTCCACGATAAATTATATAAACTTTTTTTGCATTTTCAGCCAGTACCAGAGCATCCTTGGCCGCAGAATCAGAACCGCCAACAATTGCAACAATCTTGTTTCTAAAGAGAGGGGCATCACATAGGGCACAGTAGGCAACTCCCTTATTTTCATACTCCACACCGCCAGGCACTTCAAGTTTTTTCCATTTCGTTCCCGTTGCAAAAATTATAGTTTTACCTTGATACTCATTCTCTTCACATTCAACAACAAAACATTTCCCTTTCTTTTCTACTTTCAAGGCTTTCTCTTCTTTCATGGTTACAAGGTCATATGATTTAGCATGGTCTTTTATGTTATTTGCAAGTTCTTCTCCAGTTAATCTAATAAATCCTGGATAGTTTTCAACAACATTGGTAGTCGTAATAACCCCGCCGAGTGGCATTTCAGTTCCATTGCTCTTTCCCAAGCAGAGTGTTCGCAGTCCAAGCCTTGCTGCATACATTGCAGCAGACATGCCCGATACTCCAGCCCCAAGGATAATTACATCATAATTCTCAGTCTTTTTCATATCTACAAAAACCCTTTAGCATTTATAAATTCTCTGAAAGAATAGCTTTAAAAATACCATCAAATCAGGAAATTCATGGAAGATATAGTTCTACCAGATACGAGTCTCTGTGCAATAGTCCGAGACGAGAAGATGAATCCTGCTGGAGGGGTAGTTAGATTTCTAAACAGCATTCTCCCACACGTGGAAGAAGCAGTCATAGTTGACACAGGTTCAAAGGACGGCACAAGGGAAATCCTCGAGCAACAGAAGAGCCGATTCCCGCACCTGCGTGTCTATGACACCAAATTTGAAGGATATGCCCAAGCAAGAAACTTTTCCCTAGAAAAAGTAAAAACAAAAATGGCATTAGTGTTGGATGCCGATGAGATAATCACTCAAGAAGACTTTCCCATCATCCTTCAGCACATTTCAATACCTCACCACAAAGGCCTTCACTTAAATTATCGCGAGGTCACATCCGAGTCATATTCCGATTCAAATTCAAATAACAGCACTTTAACAAATAGAATCTTCAGAATAGAAGGTCATTCCTATCGCAATTCAGACGGATGGAAATACGAACATCTGCTAGATAATGCAAAATCTTTCTTTAGAATAGATGCAAAGTTAGTACATTTTTCTGCAATAAATTATTTTTTAAAATTGGATAACTGGTATTATTCCGATGCCCATCAGAAAGGAAAAGCACCTTCAGAAGTTCCCGGCTTTGCAAAATGGAAATCATTTAATCCAAAACGTAATTCTTACCAAGCATCTAATCTAGATGTTTCTTCATCAAGTTAATATTTATTAATCTAAAAAACCTCTCCCAGATATGGAAAATGCCCTGGAAGAATATTTGAAAAAGAATAAGATAGAATATGCGGAATATCATCATCCCCCAGTCTTTACAGTAGCAGAGTCCAAATCCCTTGTTAAAAATGTTCCCGGCCTCCATTGTAAGAACTTATTTCTCAAGGATGACAAAGGTCGATTCTACCTTGTGTGCATGCCTGCTGAAGAAAGACTTGAGATAAAGGCACTCAGAAAAAAACTTGGCGTTGGAAAGTTGCACTTTGCTTCAGAACATGAACTAAAAACTCATTTGAATTTAACTCCTGGAAGTGTTTCCATATTTGGTATGATTCATTCCCATTCCGTCAAACTTCTTCTTGACAAAAGAGTCTGGGATGCAAGTGAAGTAGGATTTCATCCAAATATCAATACGGCAACCATAGTTCTTCTTCACAGAGAGCTTGAAAAATTCTATAATTCAATCAATTCAGAAAGGGAGATAGTCGAAATTGAATAGAATAAGATCCTTCGTTGTTTCTCTTATTTTTATTCTAGCTTTCATTTCAATTTATAATTATTTTCATACCCCTGCCGAGGAAAGAGAAAATGTAACTATCTCTCGAGTTATCGATGGTGATACCATTGTTCTTAATGATTCTCGTCATGTTCGTCTTCTCAACATAAATACTCCTGAAAAGGGAACTCCCCATGCAGTCGAATCAAAATCTTTCCTGCAAAAGTATGAGGGCAAGTCCATTTCCATGGACGTGCAGGGCACAGATAAATATGATCGCACGCTCGCTCGTCTCTACGCTCCCGAATACCTAAATCTAAAGATGGTTGAACTTGGATTAGCACCAAAATTTTTAGTCGATGCTAGTGAACTAAAATTATTCTCTAAGGCAGAGGAAACGGCCATAGCAAATGCACTTGGAATATGGGTAAAATCAGAATACTCTAACTGCCTCCAAGGTAAGGTTAATCAAAAAGATGAACTTGTGAAAATAGAGTTGTCATGTAATATTTCAACAAGGAATTTTACCATAAAAGATGAAAGTAGGAAGACCTACATTCTTCCCGACATGACAAATTCCTTTATTCTACATACTTTCACAGGAGAAGACAACGCAACAGATTTATTTTGGAATTCAAATACGGACATATGGAACAATGACCGCGATACACTATATATCTTTGACCGTAATGGCAGTTTAATCTCTTTCTATTCATATGGATACTAGCTTTAAAGCTGAAAGCTTTAAAAACAGCTTATTCCAACAATAACCATGGATAAATTAAAAGTTACATTCGTCTTTGAAATTCTAGGAAGACCTGCCGAACACATAGTCGCAGGATTAAATGGATTAATTGAAAAGTTGGGAAAGGAAAAGGGCGTTAAAGTTATAGAAAGTACAGTACACCCCCCAATTCCCGCAAAAGATTCTGAGGACCTATTCACAACATTTGGAGAGGTTACGGTAGAACTGGATAATCTAACATATTTCTTTGGAATAATGTTTGCCTACATGCCTGCACATGTTGAACTAATTTATCCAGAAAACATAAACCTTGCCAATCATGATCTTGGCCAACTTGCAACAACCATCCTTCACAGGCTACACGATTATGATGCAGTTACTAAAAGAATCATTTTCGAAAGAGATACCTTTGCAAATAAATTAAAGGAAATATCTCTTCCAGAATTTGCAAAAATAACTGGCCAACAATTGCCCTCTGCAACCGTTAGTGAAGTACTTCCAGAAAATAATTCCAAGAAGAAGTCTAAAAAATCAAAAGTAAAATCTAGATCAAAGAAGAAATAATTATTTCTTTAATTTTTCTTTCTGTTCTATCTCTGCAACTCTTTTTTTAAGAGGATTTTTTTCCATCTTTCCTTTTTTATAATTTATCCAGATGAAATATGCCACAATTATAATCCCAATAATCAATACCCATCCAATCCATGCATAGCTCGTGGTACTAGTCGACTTCTTTTCAATGCAATCTCCAACACAGCATGCTCCATCAAGAGTATTTGATGTATCTCCAGCACAGAACTGGTTAGCCATACAAACTTTTCCCTGTATTTCAGAACAATAATATCCTGACTTTTTAGTTTCAAGAGGACTCGAAGAATTGACGGACGCATCTATTCTAAGCAAAGCACTCAATGTTCCGGCTCTAGCATATATGTCAGTTTTAATATTCTTAACGTCCTGCTTTAGAGTTATGGTAACATACTGAGTTTCTCCGGAACTTAAATTGGCAATCATATCAGGTACCACGGACAAAAGAGTAGAATTGTATTCAATGCCTATGCTATTCAAACGTTCGGTTCCCATGTTAACTACCCCTACCTTTGCTTCTTTCCTGTCTATGAATGAAATACCAATCAATCCAGGACTAAATTCCAAACCTCTGCTAATCTGAAAACTTCCATTAACCTTAACATAGACTGGTATTTGATACATTCCAATCTGTATAAAATTTAACTTAGATTTTTGCACGCTATCAATACTAAAGTGAATTGTATTTTTACCAGGCTGAATGGTAACACTTCCAGTATCATTAATATTCAATGAAACATCCAGAGGATCATTTTTATTTGAGGTTATAACAACATCAAAATCATTCAAAGTATAAATTGCACCCGGATTAACATTATAATCTATTATCTTTCCCTTAACAACAAAATCTTTTCTGTACTCAGTAGTATTTGGTGCACCGTTCAAAAGTGTTTTCACATTCTTTATAATAAAAGTATAATTATTATCTATCAGGGGTGCAATTGCCCAGAGATAATATTTTTCATTTACCTTTTCCAACCCAGCTTGCAGTGGCACAGAAACGTGCCCGTTTCTTTGAAAATCAATGTTTGTCATTGTAATTGGTTCAATAAATGGGCCACTAATCTCTGCAATAATTGTTTCCCCGGGTGAATAACTTTCTTTTAGTTTAGCATCCACCGCAAGAACTCCAGGAATAAGTAATGTTAACCATATTATCAATAGAATCCAACTAAACCCTTTATTTTTCATGATTTATAGAACAAATCGGGCTTTATTAAAATTTCGCATATCTATTTAGTCATCTCTTTCAACTTACGCAGAGTCTCATCCATGTCCGTGCTTCCAGGTTTTCTCACCGGTCTAGCCGGCATTGATGGGCGAATAACCGTTCTTGTCGTCTGTGTCGGTCTCTGTGCTAGTGCAGGTCTAGCCATAGGTCTTTGCATTAACATCGGACCACTAGGTCTTGTTGGTCCACCAGGAGTACTTCTGTTTACCGGATTGCTACTCACTTTTCCAGTTCGTTTGTAATTCCACAGCTTTATTTTATCCTTAAAGACAATCGCAAGAATCACAAGGGCAATCAGCAATATCAATAAAATTATCCAAAACCATGTCCAGAAACCTCCTCCCGAACTTGTCTGAGGTGCACAACACACCTCACCAATTCCATCACATGTTCCATAAACTTCAGTTTCTCCAGTTCCGCATGAAACTGCGCAAATATCATTGCATACTGCTTCAGTTGCCGTAGGTGTAACGCAATCTTCCATGCAACAACTTCCATCACTTGCAGAAACAATTCTTCCCGAACATTCAAGACTAGAGGAACACACACTTCCTCCCGATTCGCTACATGTTAAAGTTGGAACTTCTATTGAACAGCAAATATCAAAAGGTGAACCACATTCAAACAAACTCCTCACACTTCCTCCCGCATCTAGACAGGCAGTTTCTCTAGCACAGGATTGTCCTGAAACTTCCTCACAAAGTGCGCTCGCTCCGGGAGTTCCGGCCCCTCGCTTGTATGCTGCAGAATAAAGAATAAACGCCGTGTCTCTAAATTTATCCCAGCAGCCATTTTTCCCCTGTATGCTCAGCAAATAATTTTTAGCATTTTCTCCCTCAGCGGCAGCACCACTAGACAATGCCATTAGCGCGACGCTAGTATCATAGAACTTATTATATGGGCTTGCAGTAAGTTCCCAGAACTTATTCTGCTTCTGCAATTGTATTATTCTAGTATACTGATCATCTCCTCCTGATAAAAGATATAGAAAACTACTTGGGAAGTACTTTTCATTGTCCGAAGCGTAGACTGAAAGATAGGGTGTAAATCCAGAAATATCCTTTCCTTTCTTTTGCATAAATAAGGTTGCCCATAATGTACCTTCATAATCACAGCTTCCTCCAATTTTGAAACACTTAGAATTTACCTGTTCCTCAGTCATTCCAGAAGAAGACGCCGAATGTGTATTTGGAGAAATAAATACTGTACTAATTCCAGTTCTCTGGTAGAGTAGTGTTGTAATAAAATCTTGATCGCAGGATACTTCATATTTTTTATCTAGACAACCATTACTATTGCTTATCCTTAGCCAGAGACCACTTGGTGCAACGGAAAGACAATTTCCCGCTCCATTGGATATCTGCATGCTATCTAAAATTTCAAAATTACGTTTAGTGCCATCATAGGTTACGGAACATTTCGAAACTCCATGATTATCAATATCCACTTCAAGATACCATTGCAATTCCGTCGTACTCTGATTCAATGCACTCAACCAATTTTCAATTCCTGTTGTATCCTTTCCAGCCTGGAGATAGGCAAGTCCCACCTGAGCAGTATCTTTTATTTTACATCCAGAGCTAGGCCAGCAATCTAGACTTGGACTTTTTGCAGTCGTTATAACCTGGTCAAGAGGAGTTCTATATCCCAGAGCAAGTGTTCCAAATATTGCTTCTTCAAATGTAAAACTCGTTCTATTTTTTACTTCTCCCTCAAGGCAAACATATCCTTTGTCAAAACTTCCAGTCGTGCTAGTAACAGTTATTCCCACAGGACTGGGGGTTATCACACTAGCATTAGAATTATTATCTGCCAACACCAATGCACTTGCAAAAAACAACAGGCACAGCAATAGTATTCCCAGCACTCTCTTTATCATACAAAATACATGCATAAGTTATTTAAAAATGTTCTCAGTGAGCCGAAAATCTAAATAACTAACATCTTCGGATTAAATTGCTCGTGAATTATTATAGTCTAACGTATAAACTAATTGGCACATCCAAGAAAACAAGGAAAATTCAAAAAAAAACCATATTTATAAACTTAATTTGCATCGGGAGAGTATGAATAAACGAGGTGATTTGATGTCTCCAACGGGGGTTTTAATTCTTTCTCTAGCGTTAATTGGTTTGTTTGTTCTAGGAGGACAGTATGTTAATGCCGGTGGCAGCGCCACAGTCGAAGGAAACAGTTTTACAATCTATCAATGTGGAATTTTGAATGAAACTGGAACTTATTATTTGAACCAAAGTGTTACCAGTGGTTCTTCCAGCGTCGACTGTCTTACCATTAGGGCAGATGGAATTACAATTGATGGAAATGGAAGTACAATTACTGGGAATGTGAATGCGACGAATTCGAGTGTATCTAGAGCATATACCAATCTCGTTCTGCAGAATGTGACAATTGTTGGAGAAATATTCTCTCAAGGTATAAACAACACGGGAAACACTGGTTGTGCAGGGGGGAGTGTAAATATAACAAATTCAAATTTAACTAGCATAACAACCAACGGCGGTGCAGGCGGTGCAAATTATGGGGGTGGTGCAGGCGGTGAAGTTACAATAACCAATTCAAATTTAACTAGCATAATAACTAATGGCGGTTCTGATGG
>SESG01014198.1_pt1 | contig 15558 bp, 16 predicted proteins | sample 3171421 | NCBI WGS metagenome assembly SESG01 (sample SAMN10866946, study PRJNA518727) | freshwater metagenome | biome: subpolar coniferous forest; feature: holomictic lake; material: water; isolation source: holomictic Lake 227, 6 m and 8 m depth | place: Canada: near Kenora, Ontario | collected... | reverse complement strand
CTGAAGCCATGACGTTGCGCTGGAAAATACTTGCATAGCCGGAAAGGCTTCTCACCCCTTCCTGGATTCTTGCTCCGCCGCTGTCGTTGATGCCGATGAAGGGTGCGCCGACTTTCATTGCCTGATCCATCACCTTGCAGATTTTCAGCGCATTGGTTTCTGAAAGCGAACCGCCAAGAACAGTAAAATCCTGTGAAAAAATATAGACAAGACGACCATCAATGGTACCGTGCCCGGTAATGACTCCGTCTGAAAGAAAGTTCTGTTTGTCGAGGCCAAAATCAGTTGTACGGTGCGATACGAACATGTCATACTCTTCAAAGCTTCCTTCGTCAAGCAGCAGGTTGAGGCGTTCACGAGCGGTAAACTTGCCTTTTTTGTGCTGTGCGTCTATGCGTTTTTGTCCACCACCAAGGCGGGCTTTGTCGCGTTCGGCAATCAAGCGTTTCATTGTGTTTTACGATATTGATTAACTAACTTGCCGGTCGAAAGTGTCTTTTCAGGGATGTGTCCGGGGTTAAGCTGGAGTGCCGCATGTGCAGCGATTTCGAACTCGAAATATTGAGAAGCCTAATGTAATTAAAAGAAAACAAAAAAACCATGACTTCCGATCTTCAGTTTGCCGTTGAACTGGCCGAACAGGCAGGCCAGTTGACTCTCGGCTACTTTAACAGCAAATTTCTGCAAGTTTTTACCAAACGGGATGCTTCTCCGGTTACCGAGGCCGACCGGAAAGCCGAAGAACTCGTACGGGTTGCCATTATCTCCCGTAATCCGGAGGATGGAGTGCTTGGTGAAGAATTTGAAGAGCGTCCATCCACAAACCGTCGTCGCTGGATTATTGACCCCATTGATGGAACCAAAGCCTTTATTCACGGTGTGCCACTCTACGGTGTTATGATTGGTCTTGAGATTCAGGGCTCCATGCAGCTTGGTGTTGTCTGTTTTCCTGCGCTGGGCGAACTCTATTATGCTGAAAGGGGATGCGGAGCATTTTTCAATGGCTCGCCCATAACCGTCTCCTCTATCAGTAATGTCAAGGATGCAACGGTTCTCTATACCGAAAAAGAGTATTTGCTCGATTCGTTATCTCGCCATCCGGTAGATCTGCTTCGCCAGGAAGCCGGGCTTGTTCGAGGGTGGGGTGACTGTTATGGCCACATGCTTGTCGCTTCAGGCCGAGCGGAAGTGTCGGTCGATAAAATCATGAGCCCCTGGGATTGCGCGGCACTGATTCCCATCGTTATGGAAGCAGGTGGCTGCTGTTTTGATTACCGGGGCAAGACTACCATATCAGGCGAAGGGCTTGTCAGCGCCAACAAGGTTATTGGTACAGCACTGCTTGAAGCAATAAACAGATGACAATTGTCAATTATTCATTGCCTCTGCTATTGCTTTTGCGAAGGAGGGAGCGTCAAACGATTCAGGGATAACATCGACCTTTACGCCAAGTTTTTTGAGCGCATTGGCCGTTGTTGTTCCTATGGCAGCAATCTGTACTCCCGCAGGAAGGGTGGTTGTTCCCATTGCCTCAAAAAAATTGATGGCAGTTGACGGACTGGTAAAGGAGAGGCAGGAGAGTCGGCCTTGTTCCAGCAGTGACTTGATTTTGGCGCTCTCTTCAAGGGATGGTGGCAGGTTTTCGTAAACAGTCAGTTCAACACAAGTTCCGTTCCGTTTTCCAATGACATCGGGTATGGTGCCGAGGGAGAGGCTTCCACGCAGAAAAAGAAAGGTGCGGCCTGCTATTGCCTCACTCCCGATCTCCTCCATGAGCGTGACGGCATCAGCAATTTTCGGTATTGGTTCGGTCTTTACGCCGTGTGCCGCAAGGTCGGAGGAGGTTGTTTTTCCGACAGCCCAAACCTTGATATTTTGCAGGTTTTTGAGTTCATCAGGGTTCTCTTTCAGCAGCCGCTCCATAAAAAAACTGACACTGTTGGGGCTGGTGAAAAAGAGTCCGTCAAAAAGGCTGAGGTCGGGAACCTTCCAGCCGGAGACCGGCCTGATCTCGATTGTCGGAAAAACAATCGAGTCCAGACCGTACTCTTCCAGTTTTTGTACAAATGATGCTGCCTGATCTTTGGGACGGGTGACAAGAACAGTTTTCATCAGCGGGTTTTGCGGATTTGTGACAAAATTGCATCTGCGCCCTGTTTCAGCAGCTCTTCGGCAAGTGCGATACCGGCTTCCTCAGCCTGTTCGGGTGAGGTCAGTCCGGTTTTGGTGATTTCGTTATGCAATCCAATTTTGCCATCAACCGAGCCGACATAGGCAAGCAGCTTCAGCGTGCCATTTTTGAATGAAGCATAAGCTCCGATAGGAATCTGGCAACCACCCTGCAGATGACGGAGCAGAGCGCGTTCAGCGCGGCAGCAATATTCCGTTGTGGAGTGATTGAGGATTCTGACAATCTCCCTTGTCTGCTCATCGTCAATACGGGTCTCAATACCGAGAGCGCCCTGGCCGACAGCAGGAAGCATCACTTCGTGCGGAAGAATTTCGGAAATACGGTCGCTGAAATTGAGGCGGAAGACACCTGCGTAGGCAAGCATCATGGCGTCGAAGTCGCCTTCGTCAAACTTCTGGAAACGGGTATTGAGATTGCCTCTGATATCCTGTATCTCCAAGTCAGGGCGAAGGCTCAGCAACTGCGACATGCGGCGAAGGCTGCTTGTTGCCATTTTGGCGTTCCGGGGCAGATCTTTCAGCTTGATGCCGTTTTTTGAGATAATGACATCTCTCGTATCCTCACGCTCGGTGAAGGAGGTGATAAGTAGCCCATCAGGGGTGCTTGTCGGAACGTCCTTAAGACTGTGAACGGCCAAATCAATCTCTTTGGTAATCAAATGCTTCTCAATATCCTTGGTAAAGAGCCCCATATCCCCGATTTTTGAAAGGGGAGAGTCGAGAAGCTTGTCACCGGTTGTTTTAACCAGTTTGAGCGTGATATCGAGTTCAGGAAAATGCCTGGAGAGTTCCGCCTTGGTAAATTCTGCCTGCCACAAAGCGAGCGGGCTGGATCTGGTACCGATGATAAGCTGTTTTTTCAAAGCGATTACGTATTTTTATTTAGTGTGACTGATTTGGTTCTTCAAGATCGAAAACGTTGCGCACAAGGTCGACTCTGCTCGGCATTGAGTCCGTTGTGTCAATTGGTGCCTTGAGCATTTTTATGGGATGGTGCAGGATTTTTTTCAGGATGCGGTCAGTAAGGTGCTCCATTCGCTGGAGTTCCTCTTCGCTTACCTTGTAACGGTACCGTTCGAGTTCCTTTTCCTTGATCTCAATGAACTTCGACTGAAGATCCACAATGGTGGGCCTCACTTTCAGTGTATTGATCCATTGCCCGAAACCGACAAGCTCCTCTTCAATAATGGCATTGACTTTTGGAAGTTCACGGCTCCGTTTTTCAAGGTTTTTGTCGATGATGTGCTTGAGGGCATCGATATCCTTGAGGAACATGTTCTGAAGCTTGCCAATGTCAGGGTCAACGTTTCTTGGCAGTCCGAGATCAAGAATAATGACCGGTTTCAGCCTGCGTTTGATCATGCACTGGTGCATCTCCGCTTCACTGAGGACATACTCCTTGGTGCTGATTGCCGTGATAATGATATCGAATTCGTGCAGATGCTCCTTGAATGATTCATAGGGCAGCACTTTGTTGGTACCGAGCTCTTCGGCCAGAACTTCTGCTTTGGAGAGAGTCCTGTTTGTTATAACGATGTTGCGGGCATTTTTCTGAAACATGTGTTTCGCTGCCAACTCGCCGGTTTCACCTGCACCGACAAGCAACACCTTTTTCATGGAGAGGTTGGAAAAAATTTTCTGGGCGAGCTCGACAGCAGCATAGCTGACCGAAACGGCACCCTCCATGATTTTTGTCTTTGTTTTGACCCTTTTGGCTACACTGAATGCGGTGTGGCAGAGGCGGGTAATGAGAATGCCTGCGCATTGTGCTTCAGCAGCAATACGGTAGGCGTTTTTGACCTGACCAAGAATTTGGCCTTCACCAAGCACCAGCGAATCAATAGCGCTTGCCACCTCAAAAATATGGCGTGCTGTCCCGCAGTAAAAACGACTGAAAAAGTGCTCAGGGCGAACTTCCTTGCGCGCATCCTTGAAGGCGATCAAATACTCCTTGAGATACTCTCCCGTTACCTCATGCATTGCAGGTACAACATACACCTCAGTACGGTTACAGGTCGAGATGACCATGGCTTCGTGGGCAAGACCGCTGGAAATAAGGCCGGTAATGAACTCCTTGTTTTGAACTTCTGAAAGGGAGATTCTTTCGCGGATTTCAATAGGTGCTGTCTTGTGATTGACACCAACTGAAATGATGTTCATGGCAGGGTTGTTTAAGTGAACTTACGACGTTTCAATCAACTGAAAATGGTGTGTCCAGAGCAAACGAACTATTTTTAAATATATTTAAAATGCCTGTATTTTCAAAGAACTGGCTATTTAAAAGGTTAGACCATGGAATGTTGGTGAAAAAAAGGTCATGAAGACAATCAGTATGGTGACGAAAACAAAGAGAAAAATGAACAGATAGGCCATGTGCTTGATATCCCAGCCGATGATGGGCTTGATAAAGATCCCTGTGCCATAGAGCAGCCAGATAACGACCAGTGTAACAAGTTTTGGTTCAAGGAGTTTGATTGCCTCTCCTGAAGCCCTCTGCTCAACCATTCCGGCAAAAAGGGTAATCGAAAGAAAAAGAAATCCCAAGGCCACGGCGTGCATGGTAAGTTTCTCAAGCACTTCAAGGTTTGGCAGCCGCTGAAAGAGCAACTCAAAGCGGTTCTGTTCTATCTGACGGAAAAGCAGCAGGTAGAGAATACTGTACAGACCGGCAATTGCTATGGCACTGAAACCGAAAATGGCAGCAATCAGGTGTACCCCGATGCCAATACCGCTGAATGTTATCCCGGCATTGTAGATCTGGGCTGTCATTATCGAAGAGATAAGCTGCGCTCCGGCGGCAAAAGAGATGACAAAAAATCCGGTCTTGTCACTTTTGGTCGTAAACTCTATGAAAAGGTAGGTAATGGTCAGGGTGAGGCCAACCATGGTCATAAGGTTCACCGTCGAATAGTTGATCAGGTACCCTTCAATGGAGGTAAGCAGTCCGAGGTAGACCACATGGGTCAGGACAGTCAAGACGAGGACTGGCTGTTTATATCTTTTCGCAAATTGGGAATCCTTGAAAAAATGGGCACCATAAAGAAATGTTGTGATCAGGTAGCACAGCGAAAGAAGCTGATTGAGGACAAGCAGCGGAAGATTATTGAATAATATGTTGTTCATTGTCAGGATTAAGGGAGTGAATGGCTATGAAATCGGTTGTCATTGGTCCGATGGGTGCGTAGACGCGCACACCGGCACCACTCTTTGCAAAGATTGTGCCATAATTACAAAGAAAAAATGTATATTCCGCCCGATACGAAGTACAAATATACTTATTTACAAGGATAAAAAGATGAGTTTGACAAAGAATATCAGAAATATAGCCATTATCGCGCACGTTGATCATGGAAAAACAACGCTTGTTGATTCAATTTTTCAGAAAACAGGCGCTTTCAGGGAAAATCAGCAGGTAAACGTACGAGTACTTGATTCAAATCCCCAGGAAAGAGAGCGGGGGATTACCATATTTTCAAAAAATGCAGCAGCAGTCTATAAAGATCACAAGATCAATATTGTAGATACTCCAGGTCATGCCGACTTCGGTGGCGAGGTTGAGCGTATTTTGCAAATGGTTGACGGTGTTCTGCTTCTCGTGGATGCATTCGAAGGGCCGATGCCGCAGACCAAGTTTGTGCTGCGCAAGGCGCTTGAACTCCACCTTAAACCTATTGTGGTTATCAACAAGATAGACAGGCCGCAGTCTGACCCTGTCAAGGTGCACGATCAGGTACTTGATCTCTTCATTGCTCTTGGAGCCGAAGAGCATCAGCTTGATTTCCCCTATATCTTTACATCCGCCAAACATGGTGTTGCCAAATACAGCATGGATGACGAAGATGGCGACATGAGCCTTCTGCTCGACATGATCATCAAGGAGATTCCAGCTCCGGTTGCCCATGATGACGGAGGCTTTCAGATGCTTGTTACTACGCTTGATTACAGCGACTATATTGGAAAGATAGCCATTGGCCGTATTCATCGTGGCAAGGTAAGCCCCGGCAGCCAGCTTGCTGTCGTCAGCCCTGACGGGGTTATGGGCAGGGGAACGGTCACAAAAGTATTTCTTTTCGACAAGCTGCAGAAGGTTGAATCCAAAGAGGCGACGTCAGGAGACATCATTGCCATTGCCGGTATTCCTGATGCCACTGTCGGTATGACCCTTGCATCCATTGATGATCCGGTTTCGCTTGCCTCTTTTGATATCAGCAAGCCAACGCTCTCCATGCTCTTTTCTGTCAACGACTCTCCCTTTGCCGGACTTGAGGGCAAAGAGGTTACCAGTCGCAAAATTCGTGAAAGGCTGATGAAAGAGAAGATGACCAATGTGGCGCTCAACGTCGAAGAGACAGACAGTGCCGATACTTTCCGTGTTTCGGGCAGGGGAGAGCTTCACCTCTCTGTGTTGATCGAGACCATGCGGCGCGAGGGCTTCGAGCTTGCCATTGCACGGCCGGAGGTGATTATGCATCATGATGAGGATGGTAACCTGCTTGAACCGATTGAGCATGTGACGATTGATATTCCTGAAGAGTATACCGGTGTAATTATCGAAAAAATGGGCCGCAGAAAGGCCGAAATGACCCACATGGGTACGCTCCGCGGCGGCATGGTCAGGGTTGAATTTGAAATTCCTACCAGAGGCTTGATTGGTTACAACCTTGAGTTTACCACCGACACCAAAGGTGAGGGTATCATGTCACATGTATTTCTCGACTACCAGCCATTCAAGGGTAAATTGCCTTCGCGTGAGACCGGTGCGCTCGTCGTTTCTGAAGCAGGTATCTGCGTCGCTTATGCCCTGAGTGCACTTGAAGATCGCGGCACCTTCTTTGTTTCCCCAAACACCAAAGTTTATGGCGGGATGATTGTCGGCGAATCGACAAGAGGTCTCGACATCACTCTCAACGTCTGTAAAACGAAAAAGCTGAGCAACATGCGCTCTTCCGGCACGGATGAATCGCTTCGCCTCACTCCTCCGAAAATCCTTTCGCTGGAACAGGCTCTTGAATTTATCAATGATGATGAGCTTCTGGAAGTAACACCCCAGAGCATCCGACTCAGAAAGAAAATTCTCGACGTCAACCTTCGCGCCAAAGCCACCAAAAAGGCCAACGCTTAGTTCTTCGCAGGAAAATCATTCACAGCTCTCTCCGGGCGCGTTTCAACGCAGCGTCCGGACGGCTGATTCTTCCGATAACCCTGAGTGCACGGGTTTGCTTTGTCAGGAAAAATCATATTCATAGATTGCACTGGTGTGGCCGCCAAATTTTCTCTTGAAACCCTTGCGACCGGCGATCATATCCATTAACTCAACGTTGATGGATCCTTTTTTAAGGTGTAATTTTTTTTCAAGGTACCTGAAGGAGACTGAAACATCGGAAGGAATTGACCCTGGCTCTACGGGCCACCATTTGACCAAAGCAACCGTTACATCATCGATATCCGATTTTACTTGTATTGCATCAAGAAATTTGATGAAACAAAAGATCAATGCACAGCCACTTATAACGATATACCAGTTTGGCAAGGGATACGATACCGCAAAAAGCCAGTCAAAAGTGTTGACAAACGACGCAGGATGAACGTTTGTTGCAACAAGGTACATGCAAGAGAGAATAAAAATACAGAGAGCTGTTATTGCGATTTTACGCCAAAGCGGGTCGGTTTTTATTTTATGTACGGTATTGCTCATCGTTACCTTGTTTACAAGAGGGGAAAAAAGTGCCAATACAGGGTATTTGCGGGGCACCGGGTCGGTTATGATAAACTCTTTTATCGACCAGTCGTGCTGGTGAGCGGTACCCTTGTGGTGGTGAGTTGACTTATTATTCTGATGCGTTGACTCTGTGTGATCAAGAGTTACATAACCTGGAAAAAGCTTGTCCAATAATCTCTTTATCAAGAAGGCTCTTGCGGCATCAAAAGTTATTCTCTGTTTCAGTGTTATAATATATCTGCTCGAAAACAATAACTGCGCCGTCATCAAGTGAAAATATGTAGAAATGTTCTTCATGACAATCCTTGATGCAAGGGTTCCGTTTAAATTTCAGTCTTGCGACACTCTCCAAGCCCGGATAAGTCTAAACTAAAAATTGTTTTAGCATTTTTTTTCGGAGCCGACTGCGTGGCGTTGGGCGGAACGCCGTATCCCAATTACCTGCATGAATGGAAACGGTATAACCCCTTTGCTGCAACTCAATTTGATCAACCAAAAGGGTCGAGAGGCTTTTGAGAATAAGGATTTTGAGCATTACGGCAGGATCAAAACGCACGGTATTGTCATTCGAAGGCTTTGAATGATAAAAGCAGCATCAAGAATCGGAGAAAAAAGTAGCAAGGAGACAGGCTCCCGCAGTGTGGCGAGCAGATTGTTACAACTTGTGGTTTTTTTTGATGCAGGATACTCGTAAAGCACGTACGGTGTATTGGTACTTTTTATTGCAAGGCGCAATAAGGCTAAAATCTTCGAAAATATACAAAATATTGTCGCCAGTTTACGATGCTAACGGTCGTCTCTTTTGAATGATTTTTGATGCTCACCGTTGGAAGATTTTTTTTCGTGTCGGGGGCGCCGGAGCAACGATCACATGAGTTTCTTTTTCTTTACTCATTTTTTCCTTGTTACGAGAGCTTTATCGGGCAGGGTAATGCAGTTTATGCAAAGGGGCGAACTTGATGATTCGCCCCTTTGCAACTTACCCTCAATCAAGTTGAATTGAGCCTTTGGTCTTCTCTCTTCGGTTTCTTTCCTTAGCGTTATACTCATCCATGCAATCACTGTCCTTTCCCTGTACCAGAGAACACTCCAGATATTGAACTATTTCCATGATACAAGCCCGAATTGCTTTCCCTACCGGAGTATTCTTATACTCGCCAAGATGGCCGTTAAAGCCTCTATGAGATATTCCCAGGCTGATACCACTGGATTTTGATGTGGCCTCTACCGTTCGGGCATCATAGATTTCGCCTGTTTCAACATCAATCACTTTCAGGTCTACAGCCATGTACGCTTTTTCCTGCCGTCCTCCCAGGCTGATACCACCAAAGGAGAGTCCACCCCCGCCACCGCTCGAATTCTGTTCAAAGGCTGAAAGCGTAGCAGCAATCAGATATTTGGCACCGGTAATATTGCCTAACCTTGATCTTGTTCTGGGGTTAACCATTCCGGACGCACCCAGATCCTGTTCACTGATAACAGCATCGAGTTCTTTTCTTTCGAGCACACGAAAACTGTTCGTCGATGCCAGTTCTGCAATGAGCATATCCTGCAGATCAGTCCCGACACTCCCTTCCCACCATCCTGCAGAAGTGTGGTTTGTAAACCTCAGCACGCCAATTCTTGGCCTTACCGAGGCATATCCTTGAGAAAAAACAGAAACAGAACTCAAAAACAGAAACAGCAGAAAAACTTTAATCCGCATGATCATCCTCCGGGGTTATTGGGGTTAAACAGGAAACCTGCAAAAAGATATACCTCTAAAGTATCACAGTAAAAAGAAAAACCAAAGCAAAAGTATATAAGGAAACGCAATGTCCTCAACCGTTACCATCTCCTCTCTATATGTTAACGCTATTATGGGTAAACAATTCCGTGGGTCGTCTTTTTTTTCTTTCATCCATCGGCATTTTTGGGTTGTTACGATATGGCGTGGTGAGGCTTGTTTGTTTTCTTAAACTTTCAATTTCAGGAATAGCAATTCATTTGTTCTTTCCCCTGATATTTTGTATCCTATATACCTGTACAGGGTATGGGTATAAAGCGAAGGTCAAGCGCCAGGACGTATTTACAATATCGGTGATGAGTTTCTGCATTGGTTGATGATAAACTCTGAGGCAGGGCTGTTATCTCTGAGGGGATTGAAAATGAAAGATTAATAAACCAGAAAGGACGTTTACTATGAATAAGACACAGGAAGTCACTCCCGCGAATGCCTTTGCAATGATTCAAAAAGGGGCTGTGCTCGTCGATGTCCGTGAGCCGGGTGAAGTGGAGAGACAATCATTTGATATTGCTGAAATACTGCTGATTCCTTTACGCCAACTTGAAACCCGGTACAAGGAAATACCCGCAGACCGTTCGGTCATTATTGCCTGTCATAGTGGTAATCGCAGTGTAATGGCATGCCGTTTTTTGATGAACCAGGGGTACAAAAAAGCAGTCAATATGCAGTCGGGTATGGTTCGCTGGGCGGCGGAAGGGCTGCCACTTAAAGAAAAGCAAAAAACCAGCCCCTGGCTGTCGCAACTCTTCAGCAAAAAATGATGCCTGCGCTGGCAATAGCGCAGGGTGAACTCCTCCGGAAAGGGAATTCAGTCAGTTCGCCTCAAGAGAGCGGCGAGAAAGGGGGTGTTCAGGTTTGCTTCAGCGGTAAGCCTCCATCATCAGGTGGCTGTTGCTGAAAGAGCGGGGTAGTATTGATGACCTATCGGCTCTTCATACAGTTCACGCTCTTCCTTGCGGAAAAAAACACCCAAAGGGAGTTTTCCTGATCCGGCTGCAAGGCGAAATGCAGCATTGCGATCGGTGGCATCATAGCCCTTGGGCAGATAGTGGATGTTTTTCTTGAACCACAAACAGGTATTGAGTTTGTTGAAGAGGACGCATGGCTGGCATATATCGACTACCGAAAATCCCCGGAATGCAATCGCATCCATGATCATCAATTGTGTCTGCTCCACATCTCTGGCCAAGCCTCTTGCTATGAAGCGGGCATTCATTGCCAGTGCGACTTCAAGGGGATTGAAAGATTTGAGCTTGACGCCGTTAACCTGTGCAGGGGTCTTCATGCAGTGCGGCAATGCGAGAGATGCCTGGGCATTGTTGAGGTTGCAGAGCATGTTGTTGTGCACAATAACCGTGACATTAGCGCTTATGCGGAGGGCATGGAGAAAATAATTATCTCCATCGCCCGGCATATTGGCATCACCCGGATGAACGATAACAACAAGTTTTTTGTCGGATAGCTTCACGCCAAGCTTAGAGGAATGAGAGCGGTCGTGGTGCTCTTTGCCGATGTTGGCATTTCGATCGTGCAGCGTTTTGGCAGTCAGATCTCTTGCAGAGAGCACCACGAGTTCTTTTGTCTCAATCTTGCTCTCATGCAGGGCTGAATGTATTGCTTTTTGCAGCACGTTGCTTCCGCATCCCGGGCACCAGGCCACATCGGTGATGTGGGGCATCCTGAACTCTGTGGGTGTCTCATTCATGATCGGAATCCTTTAACGCAGGGTTGATGCTTTTTCGATGATGTACACTACCGATCGTTTAGGGGTAAAACATTCTTTTTTCTGGTGAGAGAAGAGTGTTTTAGACTTAAAGATTTCGTTGTAACCATCAATTTTCCTAAAAGGTTCTGACGAAAAAACGGTGAAAACCACTTTTATTAAGGCTTGTCCCATTTTTTTGAATTAAGCGATTTTATTTTGATTCACCAAAAATCGTCGGATGCCACGCAACCGGCCACTGCGATGGTTACGCATTTTCCGCATGTGCGTTTCACTAAAGATGACCGTTTGTTCGTTATCGGCACTTACTCCTTTTTCGGAAGATATTTTTTTACAGCAGCAATGAGTGCATCAAGGTCGGCCAGAGCATCGATATCCTCTTTGGGAAGAAGCACTTCAATTGTTGTGCCCTTTTTCAGGATAACAGGGTAGTTGAAGTGCTGGTTATATTTTTTTTCGAATTCATCCCGGTGCAGAAACTCAACGGGAACGCCGATGGAGATGCGGAATGCTTTCCAGGCCTCCATTTCAGTGAATGGTCCATGGGTCAGTTTGCAGAGACTGCAACTGTAGGTTTCGGGGCTGAGGATTTTGTGCCCCAGGTCGATGAGGCTGCTGATGGGGTTGCTGTCGGTGTTGTAGACAAAAATGAGTGTCATTATTTTTGGTTGTATGGTTGTCGATCGTCGCAGAACCGTTTTGGAATAATACCCTTTAAATTTTGCCCCCGTCAGGATATTGTATAAAAAACCTTTTTTGCGAGTAGAAAAACGAATTGGCTACCTTTTTCGGAGTGCAAGGGCTGTCCAGATTGCACCGAAGAGATCGACTACCCCAAAGAGGATGAGCATGGGATTAACGAGGCCCGACAAGACAAATGCCGTAAAAAAAAGAATGACAGATGAGCGGGCATAGACGGTCCAACGAAAGAAGTCGATCAGTTCACGGCGAGCTGCCTGGAAGTCATAGAAGGCGAAGACGCAAACAAGTAACCCTGTGACTCGAATCCAGACATCATTGGTACAGGGAAAACCAAATACAGCAAGAATGGGGTTGGGTATGATCATGAGAGTGATTCCCAAAACAAGCTCGTAGATTCCGAATATGAAAACGCTTTTGGCAGCATTGCTCATCTTTTCCTCCTTTTGGTATTTTGTTCGGGGTTTGAAGAATATCTTTGCCGACGGCAAATGTTATAAACGGAAGCAATGATTATCTCCCAACGGTATGCATTTCCATAATATACTTTTTGCTGTAAATTTATCCTGTGATCGCCATTCATGCGGGGGGAGAGGGGTAAAAAAAATATTATTTTGTCATGAGAGTAAATGTTCGATAAGGTGGCTTGTTTGTAAAAAAATGGCAACATCGCTCTCCTGAGTTGAAAAAAGAATGTTTCAAGTGATAACTTGCGAAAGCACAACCTTGAGGAGACGATGTGGCCGGGTAAAACAGATGAGTAGTTCTCCTTCTAACACAAGAATACCTTATGACATTGTTACTCGGCAGGGTTGACCTCCTTTTTGATGCGTTGGAGCATTTTTGGGAGCATAAGCGGACGAAACGAACGGCTGCAAACGTTTTGATTATTACGTTTCTCGTCTCTCTTTCCCTGATCGAGCTTTGCCGTCAGGGATGGCTGCCTGCAGAACTTGCGGCAATAGTGCCATCAAGCCACTATTATGCTATCAATATTGCGTTTTCCATGTTGCTTGGGCTTGAAGTTATCGGGCTGGTTTTCAGTCTTGCGAACTCGGTTTCAGATTCGGTTGGCAAGCAGTTCGAAATTCTCTCACTCATTCTGCTTCGGCAATCTTTTGAGGAGTTTATCTACTTTAACGAGCCTCTGGTGTGGGTGGAGACTTCAAAGCCTGTACTGCACATCCTTTCCAATGCTGGCGGTGGCCTGCTGATTTTTCTTCTGCTTGGCTTTTATTACAAACTTCAGCAACATCGCGTCATTACACAAAGTTCGGTTACAACAGCAGACTTTATTGCATCAAAAAAGCTTGTATCGTTATTGCTGCTGCTCAGTTTTATTGGAATTGGCATTATTGATGTTTCGTTTTACCTGTCAGGCAAGCCGATATATGATTTCTTTGCCATATTCTACACGGCTCTTGTCTTCAGTGATGTGCTGCTGGTGCTGGTTTCTCTTCGTTACAGTTCACGTTATGAAATTCTTTTTCGCAATTCCGGTTTTGCTGTTGCCACCGTGGTCGTGCGGCTTGCACTGACGGCACCGCCCTTTTTTAATGTCCTTCTTGGTGTCGGGGCAATGGTTTTTGCGATTGGTATTACCTTTGCCTACAACGGGTTCAAAAAAACAGAGTCCGTTACATCGTCATCAGCGGCAGTGACCAAAGGGAGAGCATGAGCGGCATGATTATCGCTTTTCAGCAGACCACAATCGGCAGGGTTGCCGTGGTGCAGTGCGGTGACGCTATAAGTAACCTTTGTTTTGCAACAGAGAGTGTGCCGCAACAAGCCGAAATCGGTGAAACGGAGCTGATAAGGGAGGCTTACCGCCAGATTGATGCTTATCTTGCCGGCGAGTTGCGGCTCTTTTCCGTGCGGCTGGCTCCTTCGGGGACGCCCTTCATGCAGCGTGTCTGGAACGTGCTCAGCACCATTCCGTACGGAACGACTGCTACCTATCGCGATATTGCTGCCGCAGCGGGAAATCCTCTGGCTGTGAGGGCTGTGGGATTGGCGAACAGCAGGAATCCGGTTCCGATTTTTATTCCCTGCCACCGGGTTATCGCCAGTAATGGTGCCCTTGCTGGCTATCGCGGTGGGCTGGGGTTGAAAAAAAGGTTGCTGGAGCTTGAACGGGGAGCATTAGGTTATCGCATTTAAAATGGCATATTTTAGCAGGTTTTTCAAGGTACAGACCGGTATGATGGCAGCAGATTTCAGGAGTCGTACGTTGCGGTAGCCAAAGAGGAGTGGGGTGGCTACGGTTTCGGTTGGTTCCGCAGATAAATAAAATGAGATGATGAATAAACAGTCGATAAAGAGTTTTTTCAGAATACCGGTAGTTATCGGCATCTGCATACCGCTCTTGTTTTCCGGATGTGGAGCAGGAAATGGAGGCAAAGATGGTGATAAGAAGGGAATGCCGGCTTTGCCGGTGATGACGGTCACTGCGGGAGATGCAACAGTGAGCACAGAGTACTCCTCACTGCTCGAAGGAAAAGTCAATGTTGAAATCCGTCCGCAGGTTGACGGGACGCTTCAAAAAATTTATGTCGATGAAGGAGCTTTTGTTAAAGCGGGTCAACTGCTCTTTAAAATCGATGATCGGGTATACCGTGAGCAGTACAACAGCGCACTGGCGTCTCAACATGCTGCTGAAGCTTCGCTTGCTGTTGCACAGCTTAACGAGGAAAAGCTTGTTCCGCTGGTAAAGAATAACGTTATCTCTGATATTCAGCTTTCAACCGCCAGGGCGAATCGTCAGGCGGCCAAAGCGGCGGTGGAGCAGTCGAGAGCTGCTGCTCGTTCTGCCTTTGTGAATCTTGATTATTCTGCCATCAAGGCACCGGTAAGCGGATACATCGGAAAAATTCCCTTGCGGCTCGGGAGTCTGGTCAGCAAAAACCAGAGTAACTGGCTCACCCTTTTGAGCGATGTCAGTGAAATTTATGCCTATTTCAGCATGAGTGAAAGAGATTTTATGCGCTTCCGCAATCAGTATGATGGAGCAACCTTGCAGGACAAGGTGAAGCGTGTTGCCCCGGTTTCATTGATTATGGCAGATGGAAATCCCTTTGCAAAAAAGGGTACGATCGGCACCATAAGCGGGCAGTTTGACCCGTCAACCGGTTCGGTCAGGATAAGGGCTGTTTTCCCCAATCCGGGTGGATTGCTGCGTTCAGGCAATACCGGAAAGGTTGTTATTGAGTCACTCTACCATAATGTTCTGTTGGTGCCGCAAGCAGCAACGGTTGAGTTGCAAGACAAGGTCTTTGTTTTCCTTCTTGGTAAAGGCAATAAGGTTAACAAGCAGGTGATTACGGTTTCAGGCAAGAGCGGTAACAACTATATCGTGAGCTCCGGTGTGAAACAGGGTGATACCATCGTGACTGCCGGTACCGAAAAACTGCCGGATGGCACGGTTATCAAGCCAGTCAAGAG
>SESG01015264.1_pt1 | contig 15561 bp, 8 predicted proteins | sample 3171421 | NCBI WGS metagenome assembly SESG01 (sample SAMN10866946, study PRJNA518727) | freshwater metagenome | biome: subpolar coniferous forest; feature: holomictic lake; material: water; isolation source: holomictic Lake 227, 6 m and 8 m depth | place: Canada: near Kenora, Ontario | collected... | reverse complement strand
AGAAATGACAAGACCTATTAAGATAAAGAATATACCAGGCTTGATCAAAAACGAGTCAGGGCTGTATACGAGCATGACCTTCAAGTTAATCCAGCCAGCCACCCATGGTGACCAAAAACCTGCACGCCGGTGATGACTGAATCTTCCTTCGCGATCTTTATAAAAAGTGACGGGGACTTCATCAATGCGTAAATTTATTCGAGATGCTTTAAGTACCATCTCTGAAGCGTATTCCCAGCCTTTTGATGTTAAGTTGATGTTAAGAAGAGCATCTTTTCTTAGGCCACGCATTCCACAATGAATGTCACCAAAATTGCTATGGTAGATTTTGTTCAGAATCCATGTAGTCAGTGGTGTACCAAAATAACGATGGAGGGGTGGCATTGCACCCTTTTCTATTGAGCCTGCAAAACGTGAACCCATCACAAAATCGTTTCCAGCCCTGAAACTATCGACAAACACTTTAATTTCCCTGAAATCATAAGTTAAGTCACAATCGCCCATAATAATAAAACGACCTCGAATTGAAGGAATAGCATCAATATAGGCTTGGCCAAGCCCCTTCTTTGGCGTGCGGAGAACTCGTGCACCTCTTTTTAGAGCAATATTAGGCGTATCATCAGAAGAGCTATCGACAATAATGATTTCGCCAGATACACCAGCTCGCGTTAATCCTTCCCAGCACCAGTCAACGAACTCACCGATGGTTATCTCTTCGTTAAGTGCGGGCACGACAATACTGACTTCTGGTAATTGACCAAAAGTCACTTCACCTTCAGGAATAAGTAACTCAACATGTTTTGGAGCGGCAGAAATATTTTGTGTCATTACATGTTCCCTTGAATTTCGTTACTCATTGCTGTTATAGAGGCTTCAATTGCCTGAGCTGATGTGTGTTTTGCACGCCAACCGAGGGTTTTTATTTTAGAAACATCGAATAAAACTTTCGGAACATCACCTTTCCAGCCACGGTCGCCACCTGTATATTGGTAGTCAACAGAAGCTGGCTCAAGACCTGCTACACGACAGGCAATATCAGCAATTTCAGTTACGGAGATGTAGTCATCAGTCGCGACATTGAATACGTCAAAACAGAGACTATTAATATCTCCAGATAGCCGATGTACAAGTAGCATTGCCTCAATAACATCATCAACTAAAATATATGCCTTTGATTGCGAGCCATCGCCAAGTATGCGGAGTTTGGTCAGGTCGTGCTTAAGTCCTCGTATAAAATCGTAGCCTACGCCGTGGGTTTGCTTGGGGCCTACTACATTAGCGAATCGAAATGCACGCCCACGTATTGAAAACATATGGCAATAAGATGAAATAAGAGCCTCACAGGCCATTTTGCTTGCACCATAAGTCGAGATAGGGAAACAAGGACCATAGGACTCATTGAACGCTATATCAGGCGCCTCACCATAAATACCACTACCTGATGTATAGAGAATCTCAGGCACTCCATTGATACGCATAGCCTCGAGAATGTTTTGTGTCAGATAGGTGCCTTCCCAAAAATCAATATCAGGCTGTTTGACAGCTTTGGCGATATCCGGATTGGCAGCAAAATGAATCACTAAATCTGCGCCAGCCATTGCGTGTGTCAACATGCCAAGATGTTTAATATCTCCTTCAATGATCGTCAACTTATTGTTTGATATGATATGATGTAATTGATTCAAACTTCCTGAAGTAAAATTATCATATACAACAATTGACTCAACCTGCTCATCATGGATTAAACGCTGAACGATATGAGAACCGATAAAGCCAGCTCCTCCTGAAATAAATACCTTCATACCTGTATTAATTGATTAGATATAATTTTATGTTAAAATATCCACATTCATAACGTTGTGTTTGTTTTTGCAGGAATTTCAACAGAGTTCTGAATGAGCAGGAACATCAACAAAACAAATCCTAAGAAACTGATCCAAAGAGCCTGCACAAGTTTCTCGGGTCTGTAGGTAAAACTGACGTTATATTTCCCTGCTTTATCTATCAATAATCCTTTGAAGGCTTCATTCACGCGGATATATTCAACGTTCTTTCCATTAAGCAGTGCGATAAAGTCACCAGGATAATAAGTTTCACCAAGTACAATGATACCTGGGCCGTTCGCCTCCACAGAGAAACTTGTACTGTTGTTGGTTAATTTATAATCTTTAGCCGGTATCACTTGGTAAGGCGCATTATTGTTTCGAATTTTTTGCGGTATGGACTGACTTTGAACGGCTGCAAAGGGTTGATGTGACTTATCTGCCAATGCAACTAATATATCTGAAGGCTTACGCACATCTTTTATGGTATTGACGAAAAAAGCTCTTGGCCAGACCGTTTCTCTTTGCCAGACATCAAGATCATCAGCGTACACTAATTTCATTTCTTGAGGCATTTTAGTTCCGGGCATAGCTACTATGTAGCCAACACCTAACATATCAAGAGATGCCGCGCGACTTTGAATTTGCTCGCTTTTTATTAAGCGCAACCAGTTCCATGCTTGATCAGGGTAATCAACAAGAGCTAACAGTTTCTCGTAATGTTCATTTCGTAATGGTTCAACAGAAACAATCCCTTCAAGAGCTAATCTTGAGTTATATCCAGGAAACAATACATCTTTTTCGCCAATAACAAGTGTTGGCGTGTTTTTGTTCTCTATTTTCTTTACTACATATTCAACAGCATGAGACTTAGCAGAATAATCGCCTCGCAACGTAGGATTGATAACATATCCATCAATTGCCGTGATTCCTGTAGGCAAATGCATTCCATGACGGACGTGTACAAAAAGAAAACAAAAAGCCAGGAGTATGAGTGTGATGTTATTAGCGTCGGAGGTTTGGCTGGTAAATCTATACAGTTGCGCAAGAGCGAGGAACCCTATAACGAGTGTTATAATAATCAAAAAGTTTATCTGTTTCCATCTTTCGGTTTGTGACAAATAAATGAGCAATAATACTATAATGGTTATACCTGAAAATATTAAAGCGTATTTATTTATCTTTTTTGAATTGATTGAGTAATCTCGAATTCCATACCCCGCAACGATTAAGGCAAGAATCATTGCAGGTACCGAAAAGACATCGCCTATGTGCTGAATTTTGTTGATAAAAGGTATGGCGATTAAGATGAATTTCGGTATAAATCCGTAGGCTGTTGCCAAGGCTACAGTAAATAATACCCAACTCCCATACACCATACCGGATTGTCGGAATAGCAGATTTAATAAAGCACACAGGACTCCAAAGAGAATAAATAGATTTACGGATGGAGCTGGAATAGTGCCTGTTAATATCTGGAAAAAGAAATTATCAAAAAAACAGAGAATCATCAATGGATCGAATGTTGATGCGCCAGGTGTGTCATAAACGGTATATGATTTACCCAACGCATCGAGAAAAAGGAGCCAGTGAGGTGCTGTAATCATGGCAAGCGTAAATCCAAGGCAGCAGGCAAAAAAAATAGACCTTATTCGCCCGTATTTTGGTGAGATATGTATAAAAAATGACAGTGCACCCAACGCATGCATAAAGCAGGCTGTAATAACCCCCTCTTTTGGTGCGCCAGCGTTAAGCTGCAACCAGGTAATGAAAGCCAGCAAAATGCCTTGTACAATACAACTCTTTTTGAGAGGATTAGCCAAGGAAAAAGCTCGTCCAAATTTATCCCATTGCAGTACAATCCATGGGGAGTAAGTCAAGACGAAAAATGCTGGATGGTTAAATCGAAAGGCAAAGAACCCAAGAAAACAACTTGAAATTGCAATTAATATCCCGACTGATAGTTTATCTGTAAGCCTAAAAACAAGTAAACCAATGCCGATAGCGAAAATTGTTTTGGAGAGAATGAATTTTATATCCCAGCCGATTGAGCTTCCATTCATAGCTACCGGGATCCAGTGGAGTACATCGCCGATCATTGATTGGCCTTGCGCAAATAGAGGTGTTCCACCGCCAACGAATCGAGTCCAGAAAGGGAACTCAAAATATCGAAAGATGGCATTATGTTGAACAACACTGTTGGGTGCAACGCTCCATTCCATTGCGCCCAAGTCTGAACCGCGAACATTTTCGCTGATCGCATTGAACGGAAAATCCGGGATCCATGGAGCCCCACTGTACAAACTAGAAACTCCCACTGGAGAAACAAAGCTCATGCCACAAAATACAACAGGATAACAACTTACAATGGCAGCAAGCATTCCTGTCAGGATTATCGCTTTTTTAGGGTTATTAATTAAGTAATCAACTGTGTGCGAAATTATACGATTTATTTCATCAATGTAGTGCTTCTTTATTCCTGCAATAACAATAAAAATCATACTAGCACCACATGCGTATATCCATCCGCATTTTAAAAAAAAATATATAAAACTATTATTTGGTTGGAATGAAGAGTTTTCTATTACAGTTATTGGGTCATTAGCGTTTTCTGTTGTTTGTATTGTCAATATACCGTTCTTGATTTCCATTTCAATAATATCCTTTTCGGCTTTAAAAGACTCTAAAGGAAGTTTCTTAAGTTGTTTTCCTGCCATGTCTTCAATTACAGCTTTTTTGATGCCGATCACTGAAGTAACATTAACAGGATCAAAACGAATGGATTTTATGGCAGCTTTAGGTAAAAGAAACGAGTACTTATGATATTCTCCGGGTTGGGCATTTAATACAAATGAATCATTTTGATTGTAACCATGACCGATATCAAAAAATATCTGGGTAACCCCTGGATTTGAAGTTGCCATCTCAACACTTAAGTAACAGGCTGTGCGCTCTGAATAATCTTTGTACACTATTGTTCCAGCAATAAGAAGTGAGATTAACGCGAAAAAAAATATGTTAAAACGAGTTAATATGGTGGTTTTTGTTGTAAAAACATTATAAAGTGGATGTTTCATAAATTTTACAAGTGCAGTTATAGATAGATAACATTATGAATTTGATCAGATCGTGTGGAGCATGCCCTGAATGTGCAATTATAAATTTTGTAATTCGATATAAAATAGAACGTAAGCGTTGTGATTAATATTATAAAGATCAGAAAAAAGTCTATCTTGTATTGAACCCTAGTTCTATTTCCTTAGTGCATTAGGGGTGAGTTTAGCGCTTATTGTCTTTGCACTCAAAACATAATTGAAATACAACAGTGTTAGATCCCGATGACGTGCTCGCCATTCACTCCCTTTTGGCACAATTTCTTTTAGTATTGTGCACTCGACGGCTGATAATTCCAAGCGACTTAACTTCAAATTTTACAGGGGGATGTGGTCTGTCCCTTATACTGCAGAATTATTTCATATTAAGCGCTTACACGTGATACAGGACAAGATACATCATAGAGTATTCCCAAATTTTAACAGGTTAAGTTTCCTCTAAATAACATCGAAAATAATTGAAGTAGAACAAGTTAAAATGACCGCTCTACCCTGACGACAATAATCATATCTGGTTTCTTATCCGCTTTGGTCAAATCCGCTGGTAAATCTTTAAATTTGTTATTCCAGTATCCGACATAGCGAACCTTTTTGAAGGTCGCATTAAAATACTGTTTTAAAGCTATTGTGAATGAGTCACCGACAACCCAAATATACTTATTTGAAAGTGGTTTCTGATTGAACACAATAGAAACTGATCCAAATACTGGATCTTTTGGTTCATCAGAAATTTCCTTTTCTGTCCACACTGGCAAATTTTTCCAAACAACATTCCAATTGTCCTCTGCGTGTAGTGGGAAATTTTTTAATTTTGCGATAGAAATAAGGTCACCTATACGGGTAGGACCGTGTTGAAATTCAACTTGTGGAACAGGCAGTCCAAGAAGTTTTGAAAAACCTGAATAGGCTATGAAAGCACCTTTATTATTCCAGTGGGTGTCTGTCTTATAATAAAGAATTCCCTCTGTCTTTTTTAGGCGAAGCAAATCATCCATTGAATTGTAAACAGTAAGATTAGGGACGTCTTTAAGTTTATTTAAAAAGAAAGTACTGTATTTTTTTTTTGATGGCACGAGTTTATCAGGCAAATATTCTGGGTAGACATTTGATTTATTGGCACCGACAATCAAAACAACTTTTGTGTTGGATTCATCCCCCTTTTTAGCAATTTCAGAGAAAATTTTCTTGGTGTCTTCTATATTTCTCTTGGTGGGAACAATAGCAAGTTTAAGTTTGGCCACTGTGTTATCGTATCTATTGCCTAAAAATAACCAGTCGTCCTTTCCTCTATACCAACCCAACGAAGAGCCAAATGCGTGTTCAAAACCTTTCCGCTTAATTGCCAAATTTTCATATGTATGTGATTGAGAAAAATCGGATTTATTAACAATAAAACCAGAAACCCCTATCACAAAAACCAAACCGCAAAGCGTTGAAACCTTTAAACCAATTCTTTGATTTCCAAACCGAAACGGCTTTTCAATCCATTTTACTGTGAGCCATGCAAGCAAAACGGAGAACAAAACAGCCGTAATGCGTATGCTAAGACTAGGGACTTTCCCTTCTACTATCGTTGCAAAAGACAGTAACGGCCAGTGCCACAAGTACAGAGGAAAGCTGATTAAGCCAAACCAAACGGCAACCTTATTTGACAAGATTATGCGATTAATCCAAGCCTTAGTATCTGCGTTAATGATTAGCACAGTACCCAAAACAGGCGCTAATGCCCACATACCTGGAAATCTTAATTCCTTATTGAATCGACTAAATCCATACACCAACGAATAATCCAACAAAAGAAAGGACGTTAGCTAGAGTCTTGCCATCGTTCTCTGATTTATCTCTATACACTACAAAAACAAGTAAGCTATCAATCTTATTTTTTAAGTCGTCGAATACACCCTTCTTATATATCGTAAACCAAGCTAACAAACTTCCGCATAACAATTCCCAAAACCGTGTTTGTGGTGAATAGAATGTAGCCACAGCATCTTGCTTAATGCCCTTAATGTTCAATAAAAAAGAAAAAATGGTAACAAGAACGGTGATTGTTAAAAGATTGAATTTACGTTTCCAAGCAAACCATAAGACTAGAGGCCAAACAATATAAAACTGTTCTTCAATCCCTAAGCTCCATAAATGTAGCAATGGCTTAGTTCCGGATGAATTATCAAAGTAACCTGACTCTCTCCACAAAACTAGGTTTGAAACAAAGCCAGTACCAGCGGCAATATGTTTTCCTAATTGATTAAATTCATCAGAAAGTAAAGCAAACCAACCAAAAGCCAAACAAGCAAATAATACAAGAATAAGTGCGGGAAAGATCCTCATTATACGACGAGCATAGAATTCAGAAAAGCTGAAAGTGCCCTTATCTAAATTATTGAAAATAATCGTAGAAATGAGATATCCGGAAATTACAAAGAAGACATCTACACCTACAAAGCCACCCATTAACCAACTTGGAAATGCGTGAAATCCAACAACTGCTAACACAGCAACTGCACGTAAGCCGTCAATGTCTGGACGGTAATTAGGGTGAGAGAGATGTGGTCGATTTGCAATAATCCTCAAAGTTAATAAAAATTTATAATGTTTTTAAATGACTTTTTGCGTAAAATCATGATTTTAATTAAATTTATTTTTGATCCAATTAAAAACTCAAAAAACCCTGATCTCATGTCCATCGAGCAACAGTCGATCGACTATTGCTGAGCCAATAAAGCCTCCACCGCCAAAAACAATGATTTTCATCTCGTTACTCCTGGAACATGTGTTACCGCATATCGCATATTCTCCGAAGTACACACTATCCCAAAAAGACGCTCAATTGCATGCAATATTGATCCATCGATTGGTAACGGCTCTGGCGGATAGTCTTCCCACTGTAAATCAATGTCAACAAAACGTTTCAGCACTGATGAACAAATCCAGAACATTGTACCCACAGGAAAATTAAACTCGTCCGGGAGTTTCGATATGCCTAATTGTAGGGCAATTATTTCTGCAATCTGACGGTTTTTAGTCCATCCGATTACAGATGGATTATCTGGAAATACAATTCCTGTTTTTATATCATTACTCATTACAGAGATAATAGCATCTGCCATACGCCCTCCGCTATTTCCTCCCAGCAGGTTTTCCAGTAAAAAGTTGTTCCAAATCGAACTGAATGATCGGTCTTTTATATGCAGACTTTTTTTTGTATGAATATGACCTATGATATCGTAATCTTTAACAAGTTTATTGCCAAAAACTGTCAATAAAGGGCCTATATCGCGACCTCTGTTTGGTACGATTTGGATAGCAACAATCTTTCCAGTATAATTTAATAGGGAATTTGTAACTAAGTTCATTGAATTTGAATTGTTAACACTGATAAATAAGTCAGGACGAATTATATTCACTTCCAATCTGTTCATAATATCATGCAACATGTCAGGGTAATATACGTGTAAATGAAGTGCTACGCGTATGTTATCAATTGGCCATTTTGTGTCAGATCCTGCGGTAATTGTGGTACAGTTCCACACCCCTTGTGGTTGGCCATTTTGTAAATAATCTGCAAACGGATCCGATTCATTATTTGTCAGTCCATAATGTTCTAAATATATCCCAGGGTGAAATCCGGGAAATGGCTTACGCCGATTAATTTTTGTTTTCCAGCTCCGAATATAGCCTCTAATAGCAGAAAAATCTGACAGGTTATTATTTAGCGGGAGCGAAAAGTTGCTCAGGAAAAGACCAGACGCAAGAATTACCTGAGTATCAAGCTTTTCCTGCATCATTTGTTTTTGAGCCGAACGAGCAAGGACATTTATACTTGATGCATACCTTTGCATACAGAATGTGGCAAGAGAAGCGGCTTTACTCAGATCACTTACTTTTTGCCATAACGTCACTGACTGAACCAGAGCCAGAACTTTCTGCGACAATTCCATCGTATCCAGGTAATAAGCAACACAATAGTCCCCAAGTCCATGCTGAATCAAGAAATCAGCAATGCCTGTGGTTTTGTTAAAACATATAACGGGTAACCCGCAATGCATCGCTTCAATAGCGACATTTGGCAAAGGATCAAGGCGGGAAGAAAGCAGGAAAAGGTCTGCTAATTGATATGCAAATTCAATTTCTGTTGTCTCACCAGTAAATACGATGTGTTTTTCAAGACCAGCTCTCTGAATTTGATCCGCTAAATATACGGAATAATTTCCATCATCATCTGGATTGTATCCTTGACCAACCCATACGAAACGGCATTTATCCCCACCTGGTGATCGCAAGACGCGAGATGCACATTCAATAAAAAGATCCACTCCCTTGCGTATATGGACAGTTCCAGCACCCAATATTACAAAAACACCATCCGATTTTCCTTCGGGTCGCATCAGAAGGTTGAGGCGTATCCGTTCAACTTCCTGATCATCCTCCGAAATAGCCTCGCATTTAAAGATGCATTCTCCTTGTGGGATGACTTCAGCAGCAAAATTATAGAGATCGGGATATTCGTTCAGAGCATTTTCTAACGTCAACTGAGTAGAAAACACTATTTTTGATGACCAAAAAAAAGCATCAAGGAACGCATTCCGCGGTCTGGTGTACGAGGCAAATTCGTGCAGCAAGGTGATTGTTGGTACGCAGAGGGAAGCGAGGGTCGGCAGAACACCTCTTGACTCGATGCTATTTATTATGGCAAAAAATATGTTATGACGGTTGCAAACCTTAGTCAGTAACGGCAATGCAATTTGCGCATTACCACGAAGAGCAGGCTCAAGGATAACCTCTTTTGCTATGGATTGAAAAGCTGTTATGAGTTCACCATCACCCAAAAGCAATACTACGACGTTGTAGTATTGAGAGAGTGATTGAACAAGGTTAAGAGTTAAGATTGGTGCGCCGGATCGCGAAGCATTATGGCTGACACATAAAATTGTTTCACTTTTATGGGTGAGATCGTTGCCTGGTAAAATGTTCAGTTCAGGATATTTGTATAATCTTTTTTCATGTTGTCCGTATGTGTAGTAATGCTTTGATGGATCTATTCCTGCTTGTCTGACGTCAGAATTGAGCTGCAAGTAGATTTCGCCATCGAATCCAGTTGGTAATTTGTCAAAAAAATCAATAAAATTATTTCTTTTGGCTCTTCGCGTTTTTAAATGCAAGTAAATATTTTGCAATGTCTTCGGAAATCTTAAATATCTATTCAGATAGTGCATAAAGTTGTCTTCTCGGGATGAAATATTATGTTTAAAAAGTATCATTTCCCTGCCAACCTCTAGGATCATCAAGTATGATTGATTAATAATCTTCGGACTACTGTTTTTGTAAGATATCTAATCGATCAATTTCTACAGGTTTTCGAAGAGGTGAATTAATAAACAAAACATAAAATCACAGCCTATTTTTTTAAATTCAGTCGTCATTTCCATTTTGATTATCCAATATGTATTGAATACCTGGCGCCTTATTGGTGTAGAAATCCGAAATATTAATTATAATAGATGATCTGGATTTTGTTTTATTATCGTTACCATGAATAGCGTTTTTAATAAAATCATGTAACATGTAAATATCCTTTATACTCTATTTTAAATTTATTTTATATTTACTCTCGGAGGCCAGGCAAGTAAAAAATCTTTATTTTCAAGAGAAAGATTTGGGCTGTATGACTGGTCATGTAAAAGTTTACGACCCCATCGCTTTTTCATGTATTCAATTTCTTTCTTGTGTCGGGCTTGTTTTTCAGGAGTGTTTTCGTAACCTCTTGATGCTGATTCGTGATGGTACATCTCTGCGTATGGTGTCCAAAGATTGCGCAGTCCCTTTTCTCCAAGTTTCAAGCAGAAGTCGACGTCATTAAACGCGACAGTAAGGTTGTTTTCGTCAAATCCGCCCACGCTTAGATAATGTGCTTTCCGTACAAGCAGACATGCTGCGGTTACTGCCGAAAAATCCTGCTGCAGACAGGCTCTGCCAAAATAACCTGGGTCTCCTTTCTTGATATGTTTTGCTGTATGTCCGGCAATGCCTCCCATACCCAGAATAACTCCGCCATGCTGCAGCGTTTCGTTCGGATACCAGAGCCTTGCTCCAACAGCTCCAACACCTGCCTGCAACGCATGGCCCATCATTTCATCGAGCCACCGCGGTGAAATGATCGTAATATCGTTATTCATCATACAGATAAATTCTGCTTTGGAGTGTTCAATAGCTTTGTTGTTGAGCCTCGAAAAATTGAATCCACTATCGTCTCTGAAAACGGAGATGCGATGGTGTTGTTTCCAGGCAGAAAACAGATCGTGTGTTTCCTGCTCTTCCGATCCGTTATCAACAATGGTGATTGAGTAATTGGGGTAGGTTGTTTGTTTCAGGATGGATTTTATACAGGCTTGTATCAGAGCAGGTTTGTCTCTTGTCAAGATAATGATTTCAACTTCAGGCGGATTTACTGGTAAATGGTATCGAACCCGATTCATGCCGGGAGCTTCTGGTGCGGCTTCAGCCGTTGCGGCAATGTCCATTCGTTGCAGATGCTCATTGATGGCTTTCAACGCAGCAAGATGAGCATAAGGTTTATTATCTCCGGATAATGCATTGCTTTTTTTGTGTACACGCCAGTGGTAGAGCACTTTTGGTATATGCCGTATCATATGCGGATCAAGTATTTCAATCATTCGCAATGCAACGTCATAATCTTGTGATCCTTCAAAACCCTCTCTAAAACCACCGAGCTGTCTGAGGAGGCTGGTTTTATACGTACCTAAATGCGATATCATATTGTGGCTGAGCAAGAGGCCATAATTAAAGTCGCACTTGAAATATGGGTCGCATCTTTTGCCTTTTTCATTCAGTTTATCTTCATCTGAATAGATAAGCGCAGAATCAGGATAGTTTATGATTTCGTTCGCTATCCAATAGAGTGCATTAGGTGTCAGCAGATCATCGTGATCAAGCAGGGCTGTATAGTCGCCACTAGCAATTTCCAGTGCTGAATTGCTTGCAGCGGAGATATGGCCGTTCTGTGTTCTGAAGGTGTATTTTATTCGGGGATCACTGTTCGCATGTTTTTTGATCAGCCGCTGTATTCTTTTGTCTGTTGAGTTGTCATCGGCGATGCACAGTTCCCAGTTTTGATAAATCTGTTTTTTGACGGACAGTATGGCCTCTTCAAGAAAAATAGGTGACGGGTTATATACAGGCATAAGAACCGAGATCAACGGCAATTGCGTCATATGGTCGATCTTTGTTCTGAGAGTAGTTATTTTCTCCTCAGTCAGGCTATCGTACCGATCAATCCAGTTTTCGTATTCCCCCCCCTTTTTGTCTTTTATATTTCCAGTGAATAAGTTACGTAATTTCCGTAAGCGCTTTTTTACAGATTTGGTCAGCTTTCGTACAGGCTTGGTCATTCGCCAACTGCTGGAGTTGATGATTTTATTGATCTGCGCATCACGATCTGCAACGGCAAGAGAGAGTGTATTTATCTGTTCATTACGCTCTCCAACAGTAAGAGAAAGTGCATTGACTTTTTCATCACGCCCTGCAAGAGCAAGAGAGAGTGCATTGATCTGCGCATCACGATCTGCAAGAGCCAGAGAGAGTGCATTGATCTGTTCATCACGCCCTGCAAGAGCAAGAGAATGGGCATTGATTTGCAAATCACGATCTGCAACATCCCGAGAAAGATTGCCTGTTCGGTACTCCAGTTCCGCCAAACGGCCTGTTCTCGCAAATAACGATTTTATAATGTCTTGACTTGATTTATTATGGAACTCATAAACAAGCGCAGTGATAACGGGATTTTGTTCGTGTCCGACTAAAAGAACGCCAAGGCCATGGGAGTGATCAAATGCAATATGCGGGTATCTCGCCGACACTTCTTCCCAGAATTTCCAGACACCGAAATCTCGTTCAAGAACGTTGATATCGTGGAAAAGGACGATTCCTCTGGAAGACATTTTAGGAAGCCAGTTTTCAAAATCGTGCCTGACTGCTTCATAGGTGTGCAGCCCATCAATATGGAGAAGATCAATCGAACCATCGCTGAAGTTTACAAGCGCATGGTCAAACGTCATCCGCAAAAGATGGGAGAATCCGTGGTAGTGTTTACTGTTATAAGAATCGACATCGACAAACACATCGTTTCCATAAAAACTGGCATGATGATCGCCCTCCCAGGTGTCGACGGCATAACAGCTTGTAGGTAAACGGTTTGCGGCGACACTTTGGCAAAAAGAGAAGTACGAATTTCCGGTATGAGTTCCGAGTTCCACAAAAACGGCTGGTTTTACTGCCTCAGTTATCCAGAAGGCAAACGGCATATGGCCTACCCAACCCAAAGGCTCAGTAATTCTTGCTGCTTCAAGGAAGAGGGATGCCGATGGATCGAAGGTTGAAAATACCATAAAAAAACAAGCCTTGATTGGTAGGAAGTTGCGTAACAGCTCAATCAACTGTTAAAAAGTTTACGTTATAAATAAATATTACACAAGCATAATTACGCATATCGCAACAAAGGTGTTCTTCAGGTAATGAGTGGCTGTTTCTTGTCCTTTTAAGCGGCCCTCTCATTTTCACCCTTTTTTGTAAAGAACATCAGCTTGGGTTTATGCTATTCAGTTTTCGGTGAAAGCGCCAGAAACAGTGCCATCTTAATCGGTATGGGAAGTTATTCGTGGAGGCCAAGCCAGGGAAAAGTCGTCTGAGGCAATAGTCAGGTTCGGATTATAGGATGGATCATGCCGGATAACATCCGACCACCGTTTTTGCATATAATGCAGCTCATTTTTTGCCCGTTCTCGTTTTTGCGGGGTATTGTTACGACCTCTTGAAACTGATTCATGGTGAAACATTTCAGCATAAGGTGTCCAGATATTTCGCAGCCCATTTTCCTTCAGTTTCAGGCAGAGATCAATATCATTAAACCCAATTGCAAGTTCTCTTTCGTTTAAGCCGTTTACCCGGGTGTAATTATTTCTGCTGACCAGCAAGCATGCTCCTGTTATAGCGGAAAAACTTTGCTGCAGACATCCTCGACCGATATAGCCGGGATTTCCTTTGCTAAGGCCTTTATGTGCATGTCCTGTACCGGTTTTAATGCCCAAAATTACTCCGGCATGTTGGATGGTCGCATTTGGATACCACAGTCTTGCTCCTACAGCGCCTACTCCGCTCTGCACCGCATGGCTGACCATTTCGTTCAACCATTCAGGGGTAATGATTTCAATATCATTGTTCATCAAACAGAGATATTCAGCTTCAGAAGCATCGGCAGCCCTGTTGTTGAGCTTTGAATAGTTAAATGGTGTTTCCTCGTCGCGCACTATCCGGATGCGGGGCTCTTTTTTCAATAGGCTTAGCAGCGAAAGGGTCTCCTGTTCGGTTGAGCCATTGTCAATAATGGTTATTGAGTAATTGGTGTAGGTGGTCTTGGCGAGGATGGTAAGAATACATATTTTCAGCAGCTCAGCCATGTTACGGGTAGGAATGATGATTTCAACGGAAGGTTGATGAATGCTGAGTGTGTAGCGTATACGATTGCATTCCAGAACCTCTTGTGATGCTTCTGCAGTTGCTTTTATTCCTTTTCTTTCGAGATGGTTATTGACCGCAAGCAGTGCGGTTTTATGGCTGCATGAGCTTTTTTCAGTTGTATGCGTAAGGCTTGCTTCAGGAACTCTTTTATGGTAAAGAATTCGGGGGATGTGGCGGATTTGCTGAGGTTGTAAGTTTTCGGTAACCCTCAGTGCAAGGTCGTAATCTTCTGATCCTTCAAGAGCGCTCTGAAATCCTCCTGTTTGTTTGACCAGTGAGGTTTTGTACACACTCAGATGGCCGATCATGTTGTGAGTGAGGAAAAGGTCGTAATTAAAATCCGGTTTAAAGTAAGGCTCTCTTCTTCTCCCTTGTTCATTGATAATATCTTCATCAGAATAGAGCAGCCCTGATTGAGGGTATTGGGCTATCTCCCTGGCAATGTAGTAGAGTGCAAGCGGGTTGAGCATGTCCCCTGGGTCAAGCATGGTGAAAAACTCGCCGGATGCAAGAGCTAAAGAGGCATTGCCAGCTTCGCTTCTGTATCCGTTATCGTTGTTGAACGTGCAGGTTATTCTTGAATCTCCTGTGGTAAAGCGTTCAATGCTATGACGCAGTTGCTGATTTGGCACCTGCTCACCGGTAATGCAGAGCTCCCAGTTTGGATAGAGTTGCGCCTGTAAAGAGTGGATAGATTGTTCCGCAACGGGTAACGATGTATGAAGGAGTGGCATTAAAACCGAGATCAGGGGTGGTGCCTCCATTGTACTGATTTCAGCTACGACCTGTTTTCGCCTCTTTTCAGTCAGGGTATCATATTGATTGAGCCAGAGCGTGTAGTTGTTTTTTGCTGCATTTTTTTTCTGCTTCAGCTCTTTTTTGTAGTTTTTATAAAGCCGGATAAATTTTCCTGCAGGAGTATTGTATATGGAACGTAATTCCCTCTCTTTTGTGTCGATTTCCTGAAGCGCTTTGTAAAGACGACGTTCCTGTTCGGTTAGCAGTGCCTGAAGGTCGCTGTTAACGCTCATAACGTTATTCTTGGAACTGTTCATGTAACTTATTATTTCTACCTAACCTGATCGATAAGT
>SESG01015393.1_pt1 | contig 15570 bp, 15 predicted proteins | sample 3171421 | NCBI WGS metagenome assembly SESG01 (sample SAMN10866946, study PRJNA518727) | freshwater metagenome | biome: subpolar coniferous forest; feature: holomictic lake; material: water; isolation source: holomictic Lake 227, 6 m and 8 m depth | place: Canada: near Kenora, Ontario | collected... | reverse complement strand
GGTACAGGGCGATAACTTCTCGATTATCGTGTACGAGAACTGGAAGAACATCAGGACTATTTGGGGTGAGCTCGAAAAACATTGGAAAGTAAGGAATATGCTCGTGTGGCATTTGCCGAATCGCAATCAAGGGTATGCGGGACAGCATAAATTCTTCTCGAAGCATGACATTGCGATAGTCGGCACCTCGAATGAGGAACGAACACCTGATGTCGAGTTTGAAGATGAGGAACTCGTACAGAACGAATACGAGACAGCACTCTTTGCAATCACTGGTCGTCCTCACTGGGAGGGATACCAGAAAGGATCAAAGTATTGCCCAACTGATTTCATCGACTTCAATGCGTCAGACGAGAAGTCTTCTGGACAAGGTGTCATCTTTGGCACAAAGCCAATCGAAATATTGATTCCATACATCAAGATTCTCACAAAGCGGGACCAACTCGTCCTTGAACCGTTCGGTGGTTCTGGATCAACTCTCATTGCTTCAACGAAGCTTAAGCGTCGATGCTTCATCATGGAAAAGTCTCCTGTGTATGCGGAAGTGATTATGAATCGCTGGGAGAAGCTAACTGGAAAGAAGCGGGTAAAAATTAGCTAAGCTCTATGAGCAAGATTTATGAACAATCAAAATTCATCGAATACTTGCGGGAGACACCGCTCGTGTCTTTCGCCTGCAAGAAAACGGGAATCGCGAGGGCCACCTACTACCGATGGTACAAGGACAACAAGGACTTTCGGGATCAGGTAGAGCTAGTGCTACATCAAGGAAGAAAGAATATAAACGATCTTGCTGAAGCAACTCTTATCAAGATGATTAAGGGTGAAAACTTCAACGCAACGAGATTCTGGCTACAGCATAACAGCAAGCGATACGTGCCTGTGCGAACGATATATGTGCCACCACCTAAGCACGATCACTTTGATCTAAAGCCTGGGGAGACATGCATATACTGTGGGTCAAAGAACAATAAAGTTTTACCTTCCTTTGGAGGTGGAGGTGTATATGAAGGAGGTTTTGAAGAAGATAAAAAAGCACCTGAGGTGGAGGTTAAAAAGAAAGGAAAGATGAGTCGCAAGGAAAGACAAGAAAAAGCGAATGAAATTCTTAAGAGAAGAAAGGTAGCCGAAGGCTTTGAAATATTTGGAGAATTTGACCCACACTCTAAGGCACTGGCAAAAGGAATTAGGGACGGTACAGCAGAGCTTCCACCTGAGATAGGAAGACCGGCAGAATATATCAAAAAGGCCGATAGAGTTGAGAACGTTAAATTAGATCTGGACCTTGAATAATCTAGGCTTTCTTTGGATTGATGTGTCCGAAGCAAACGTAGTAAATTACTCGCTTGATGATTTCCAAGACAACGACTATCTGTACCAAGGTATCTAATTGCTCAACGTATGCCCAACCCTCTAGGCCAGTATTGTTGAGGCCGACACAGATGGAAATAGTGATGATGGCAAAGTACAGTACCTGCAATGCTCTGTACCAATACTTGCCCCTAAGATCTTGTAGAGTTTTCATATGCTTACTTCTTTATGAGAACGTAAATATATGAGCCGATCATTACGAGCGGAATGATGACGTTTGGAAATGGATCTTCGACGAGAACTTTTCCGAGATTGCTTTGAAGTCCAATAGCGAGGACGATGACGACCATCGCAATAATTTCAAAAGCGAACTTTGTGTTGTTCTTCACACCCGAAGCAATTCTTTTCTTTGCTGATCGGTATGCGAGGGTTCCGATGATGATAATAAAACCAGTAACAAGATTCTGGTACTGGCCTGGATTGGCCCCAGATATAAGAACAAGGGCACCTAATATTAATGCTGATGTAGGACTAAAAATCCTACTGATGATTTTTTTCATAAAACTTTAGCGGTTTTTTATGACTGATAATGCTTAGGAGAGATGCAAAAATCTCCCCGCCAGTTGCGATTGAACCTTTCGGCCCAACCCGTACCCGTTTCCAGATACGACCGCTAAAGTGACTCCTGACGAGGAGGTTTTTACACTTTAGCGGGATTTTGACCATATCCTTTGGACGGATCCAAAGGGGTTAGGTCGCCTATTCAGTTGTACAAGTACATGATAGCAAATTTCGCTATCAATTTAAACCTTAGCTTAGATTTAAGGCCTTGCGAAGCTCTAGTTACCAACAGCTCCCTCTGTGCGTTTATTGTTCACACTAAAGAAAAATGTCGCACCGATGTGGGGATAATCTTCGATTATCATTACTCCATCTAACAAATCATACTTTTCATTCATACTTTTAAGAGCTTCGAGTGTTACCACTAAAATATCAACAAAGATAAATTTCCTAATGAAAGTAATGTATGGTCTATTCTCATGCAGGTCTACCGACCCCTTAAAATTCGAGTGAGTAAAACCTGATAGTCGAGAATATCCCTCAGTATAAAATTTCATCAAGCCAACTTCTTCAAATAATTCCTTGATATTTCTACCGTCCCAATGATTTCTGTTATTTCCTGAGGGAAGATATGTCTCCAACTTCTTTTTCATGGCGTTGATCAATTCCGTCTTACCAATCATATCAATATCATCAAATTGCTTTGACTTTTCAACCCAAGATTTCATTGGGAATATTGCGAAATTTCTTGCTCGTTTCTCTAGATCTTTTTGGTAGATGTATTTGAGGTTAACTGAATTTTCAAGAATAGTTCGGGCGAGAATAATACAGCTCTCATAGTGCTTTTGTTTATAAAGTACGGATATTGATTCATAAGCATCAATCGAGTTCTCAAGAATAAAACGTGTTGTTTGAAAAACATCATGAGGGATGTCCTTTTTCCTCTTATCCCACTCTTTCAAGTGATTAGCTAAGAAGTTCCTTATTTCTTTAAGGTCTTTTAACTGTTTTCTTATTTGTAATTTTTCTTTAATCCAAGACATGTGTTTATTTAGCAAACTGTTGATCCTATTGTCTCAAGTTTATCTTTGACCTTCTCCCATTTAGGATATTTCTTATCAAGCAAGTCATAGAATCTTTTGTCGTGATTCTTGTACTTCATATGACAGAGTTCGTGAACGATAACGTAGTCGATACAGTCCTTTGAGGTATGGACAAGCTTTGGATTGAGAAATATCTTGTCTTGGTTCAAAAAACTACCCCAACGCTTCTTCATATCTCTAAGAGATAGCTTTGGTGTGTTCTTAAAATCAAAGAGTGAGAGCATTTCAGTGAATCGGTCTTGGAGAATAAGATCCGTTTTTTCTGCAAACCACTTATCGACGAGCTTCTTATTGTATTTTCCATCTGTGACTAATCTTGTGGTGAGGATGATCAGCTGACCTTGAGTAAGGGAAACAGAGTCTTCTTTTCCTTTACGAACAACGAGCTTGTACTGTTTACCAAGATAGAGATACCCCTCACCTGAGACATATTCTTTCTCATAGGTCTTTCGTTGATACTTCTTAAAGAATGATAGCTGTTTCTCTAGCCAAAACCATTTCTTCTGTAGGAATGCTTCAATTCTTTCGCTGTCAGCCTTAAATGGGCATTTAACGATAATACGGAGGTCTGGAGTAACTGTTAGGCTCAGGGTTTTACGGTCTTGTTTTATAAGTTGGTATTCATATATGAAAGTTCCAAAGATAAATTCTTTCATATAATTACAAGAATAGATCAAAGTTATTTTCTGCTAATTGCATTGCTGTATCGATAACCAACTTAATGCGATCATTATCGATATCAATACCTTTCTCACCCTTAACGACATCGTAAAGATAATCATCGATACTGTTGCGTATCTTTCGCTTTACATCCATGTTCTTATACCAATCGACGATTGCTTCATTCTTAATAATCGTAAAGATATCAAGAATGGTTGTTATATAGGCGTCCTTACTTAACTTCAAATCACTAAGCTCTGCTCGTAGGTTACGGTAAAACACGTCTGAGCCTTTTTGTGATTCGATCTTTTCTGGGAGACTTTCATCTTTCTTGTTTACCACGTCATCGCTAATGAGCTTCATTTGCTTCAACGCCTCAACATCGGCAAGTTTTCCTTGTCGCATCTTTTCAAGAATGTCTGAAATCTTCTTCGAGAACTTTTCATAGAATTCAGGGTCAGTATCCATCTTCTCAGTGATAGTCCTTTCTGTTTGTGCGGCGATTGCCTCAGCCTTTGATTTATCAGAACCGAGTTCAGCCACAGCTTCTTCGAACTGCTTTCTGTCGGTGATGTTTACCTGCTTAGTAAGCAACTCAACACCACGAGCATCAACATACTTATCAAGAATATTGATAAGTGACTGTTTGTATTCAAGAAGATCAACACGATCGGCGTATTTCAAGCTCGCAGACCTGCGAAGTTCCATGAACTTCTTGAGTTCTCGCTTATAGAGATCAAGGTGTTTGAATTCGTGAACGAAGTCCTGCAACACAAAGCACTCATTCAAATTCTTAATGAATGCATTGAGTGTTTTGTAGAAGGTCTCACGCTTTGGTTGATCAGCAAGAAATTGGAGGTATACCTCGTCATCACTCGATCCTTTGATCTCATTGAACAGATCATGAACGGTGGAATAGCTTTGTTCGAGATCTTGTATCTTTTCTGAGACATCGATAAGCGTTCCTTTAACATCATTCTCGTCATAGTTACCGAAAAGCTTCATCGCCGTATCGATGTTCTTAGCGTTTTCTGAGTAGTCCATGATATAGCCCGCAGTCTTTGGCTTTTCTTTTTTGTTTTCAAACAATCGGTTTACACGAGCGATGGCTTGGAGCAAGTTATGGTCTCTTAAATCCTTTGCAAGATAGAGTACGGTATTGCGTGGGGCATCAAAGCCAGTGAGTAGCTTGTCACAAACTATAATAACCTCGATCCCGTCATCATTGTGCTTGAAGCTTTCAACTACATCTTTTTCGTATTTATCGACACTGCTGTGATTTTTGCGAACACCATCTAGATATGCAACAACTTCCTTCTTGTGGAGATTCTCTTCATCACCATCTTCGTGTTCATCAGAAATAATTACGGCTGTGCGAATATTTCCACGAGTCTCAAAGAACTTCTGGAATAGAATCGCTGAATATTTGGATGGTGCTACGATCTGAGCTTTAAGACCTGTGTTCTGGAAGTTCCCGATGAAGTGCTTTTCGATATCATAAGCAATCTCAACAATACGCTGAGGGTTATCTTTGATTATCTTACTTCCAACATATCGCTGTAGCTCTTTTTTCTGCTTGTCGTTTAACCCTTCTGTAATTCGTTCAACGTGGCGGTCAATCTGTTCTGCGTTTTGAATAAGATCAACGTAGCGACCTTCGTAGATGAGAGGAAGAATGATGTTATCAGCCAACGCATCATCAATAGTATATTTGTCGATATAATCTCCGAACTTCTTCCAACTCTCTCGGTCTTTCTTCATAAGTGGTGTACCAGTGAATCCGATATAGCAAGCATTTGGAATGATTCGATTCATTTCGAAGTTTGCCATACCATTCTGGCTTCGGTGCGCCTCATCGATAAGTACAAATATATTCTTGTCAGTATCGACAAATCCAACACTCTTTTTTGCGGCAGACTCAAACTTCTGAACGAGAGTAGTAACAACGGACAAATCTTTTTCTTTAATAAGATCAATCAAGTTCTGACCACTGGTAGCCTGAACAACCTCTTTTTTGAGGTTACAGTTCTTGAACGTATCTTTGATCTGCTTATCCAAATCCCTACGATCTGTAACGATGATTACTCGAGGGTTCAGGATATGAGGGTCTTCAATAAGAGCCTTCACGAACATCACCATGGTGAGTGACTTACCAGATCCTTGGGTATGCCACACAAGACCGCCCTTGCGACGAGTGATACCGTGATCAGCCACTTCTTCCTCTTCAACACGCTTAAGCATTTTGTGGATAGCGAAATACTGTTGGTAGCGTGAGAGCTTCTTTACTCCTGCATCAAAGAGAATGTAATTCTTGGTGAGATCCAAAAGTCTCTTTGGTTCAAAAAGTGAAAGTACTCCTCGATCTTGTTCGGTAGGAATTCGATCAGTTCTCTGTTTGTGACCTTCTGTGTATCCATTCAAATCTTGTAGCAGTTGAGAATAGACAGCTTGATCAATAGGATTCTGAATAAGAGCAGAAGCTTTCTTGTTTAACGTCTCAACGTCTGTGCCTTTTTCTTTCCAGATAGCATAGAACTTATTTGGCGTACCAGTGGTTCCATACTGCAATTCTTTGCCGTTTGTGCCAACAAGGAGTTGTGTGTAGGTAAAAAGCTTTGGACAAAATTCAGGACCCTGATTGCGGTTCATCTGATTAATAGCCTCTTTCACGTCTACACCAGACTTCTTGTTCTCAATCACAGCAAAAGGAATACCGTTCACAAAGCAAACAATGTCGGGACGAATATTCTGCTTACCACTAGCTACATACTCCACAGAGACATGAAAAGCATTGTTCTCAATGTTCTCGAAGTCTATAAACTTGAAGTTCTTTGATACTTTTTTACCTCCTTGGTTTACCTTGATCGTCTTACCACCACTTGTTGGCATGATGGTGTTGTAGATCTTCTGTGCGGTATCTATGAGTCCCTCATACTGAATATGCTCAAGTTCATCGATAGCATCTCGAACATCTTTTTCACTGAATTTATATGTGGTTCCATCAACCTCATAGCTGTTTATTTCCATCAATTTCTCCGTCGCAATATCAGCAAGGATGAAATTCGAAGTATCGCCACGCTGTCTCAATGCTTCGGCGACAGAAACATATGTATAACCCATGTTCAAGAGAAGCTCTACGAACGGGAGCTGTGATTGTCGGGCTTCATCGAAATGTACGTTTGTGAGTGACATATATTTATTTCGTTAGTTTGGTTGATAATGTTTCTGGTGTACGAATCTTTCCAGTGATCAGATTGCAGAGAATATATCGTTTCTGCTCCTTGAGGATGGACAGTTTCTTTTCTAGGGAATCAATCTCATTGTCTGTCGTGGTTAAGATATTTGCTATTAATACCTGCTCTTTCAATTTTGGTATTTTTATAACAACTTCTGAAACCGTCTCTTTTTTTAAATTTAAAACACCCGAACCTGCTGAAATAGAACGAAATACACTCTGCGTTTTAGGAGAAGAAAGTAAATAGTACAAAAAGTCTTTATTGATTGATGCTGAGACATTCATTAACGCAAGCCATCCGTCATGTATACACGCTTCTGTTTTCATGATGTAAGGGCGACCAAAACTCATTGAGTTTGAAAGTATAAAATCTCCTTCCTTTACGAGGGTTGTTTTGTTCAAACCTTCTTTCCTTATTTTTTCACTTGTTTTGTAGATATATCTATCTCCAATTGGAACATCTCCAATTCTCAACCAATTCAAACCATCTTTTTCTTCTGTAATATAGTTTTGTATTGGTCTTGGTGATCCACCTCTTTTGATTTCACAAATATTCCCAAGTTCTACCGTCTCCCACTTATCACTAAAACCACCTAATCTCTTTTTACCAGTTAACAAGTCTGACACTAAAGCTTTCTTAATATGCTTTTTTATTTCAATTTTCTCCTCAAGATTTTCAATTGATTTATCCCAAGTCTCAAGAACTGAAACTATGCGATTTTGTTCAGAGAGTGAAGGTAATGGCAACTCCATCTTTGCCAGTGCTGTTTTAGAGATTCCATATACAGAAACACCATTAGCTACTTTCTGAAGTTTGTTCCTTATCTCTTTATTTAGAAAAATATACTGACGATAGTACTCAGTGGTTAAACCTTTTTCATCTCTAAGAACAAAGGTGTGCAAACCGCCAACTACTTTATTTTTTCCAATTCCATGAACTGAAATTGTTACACCTATTCCATCGTAATCTTCAGATGCATCTGCCATTATTAAATCTCCGTCTTTCAAGAGATCTTCCTTTTTAGGACTAAAAGCAACATCTTTTACGATGGGTATTTGAACTTTTGAGAGATCTATATTTTCTGAAGTAAATGTCGCATGTATATCGCCGTAGTGTATGTTGCCGATTTTATCGCTAGATAAAATGCCGTTAGACAGATTGTCTCGTGAGAATGCGTATGATTTTACAAATGTAAAAACATCACCGACAGGTATTGTCTGCCAAGTGCCTGAATTATTTTTTTGTGGTCGGTTAGTTTTCATAATTTAAATTTGGGTTCAGCTCTATAAATTTGTTGCGAATCTCATCAAGGAGGTGTTTGTTTTGTGTAAAGTATCTGACTATAAAACTTTCATCTTTATCTATACGGATTGAGGTTTTATTTTCTATCAACCTCAACGGGTCTAGTTGAAATTTAGCATCCAGATATCGTTGGGGAGACTTAACATGAAAATGGATTGGAAGATGATCACCAGAATAGATATAAACTCTAATACCCCTGTTCATACCTGTCGGGAATATGCCTTTTTGAAAAATCTGACCACACTCATTATTTATCTGATTGTTTAAATCAGCACTAATAACATCGAAGACAAATTCTTCGAATACATTCTCGATATTATTTTGTGACTGATTATTTTTCATAATTATTTTAGTAATAAAATTACGAAACAGAGAATGCCGAAACCAACGATTAGCAAGTTGTGACTATTATCGAAAAACTTTCCCTCACAACCATTCTGTCCTGATTTTTTCCACGATTTAGGGTAAATAGAATCCTCAGAATCAGAATAGATTTTCCCCTCAAAGAGCCCCAAGGAGTCTTCAATTTTCGCTGCTACTCGCATTTGGCTATTAAAACCTTTCTGTAAGTCATTAAAGTAAAACCATCGTAGAGTTGCCCAGATTATCAAAAGAAAAACCACGGAAAAAAACTTGTCGTTTATTGAAAAACACGTATCTGACTGAAACAACCATCCGCTTGCTCCGATCAAGATACCTAGGATCCAGATAGAAACTGTTTGAACTCTTTCTCTTATTGTATGGATTGATTTATACCTTTCGTCTAAGGCATTCATCAGTACATCTATTTTTTTATCCTCCTGTATTTTCATATTAATTTATAATGTTATAAGCGTGCTCTAAAAATGTTCTAACTTCAGCTGGTGTCTTCTTGTTAGGACCTCGGAATAACCACATCAAATCATTTATTTCTGCATAATTATTGGCTACGGTTTGATCTGCCATGTCAGTATATATTTTACTAATGACATTGTTCACCATATCTTTATGGGAATTTGCATTGAAATGGGTGTTTGGGACGTTCCAGATCAAGCTTTCTAATAGGAATGAGGACATAAACTTTTCGTCTACGTGATTGTTATCAACAAGATGATTTCGGCAATTTTTAAGGATTCTTACAACCGCCTTATATTTTTGGTTCGTGGACTGATTCTTTGTCTGGCCATTAGTTTTGTGTTGGTCAGGAAAATTGATCACTTCATTACCACCTGTATCAGTGAAGAGGTGAATTCCCTCTGCTGAGATAGCTTGTGGTGCGTGAAATCTTTTATGTGTAAAACAAGGGACAACGTCGGCACTAACTCTATATGTGTTTCCACTTATAGTGAGGCACTTTTCTTTTCTCGTAACGGAGTTAGGAAAATTGGTACGCAATAGAGACTCCACATCATTTTTAAATGTTGAAAATTCGTAGCCATGAGCTACCCAGTTTTGATTATGTACAACTTTCTGTTGATCTGTTAAAGAGGAGATATCTGAGTAGTAAGCATTGTTATAGCAAACCACTATATCTACATCACTATCTTGTCTGACGTTAGTACTGTTTGCATATGATCCCTGCAAAAATACTCTTACTTTTGAACCGAAGTGATCCTCAAGAACTTTTCTTATAGAGGCAACAGTCTTAACACACTTATCATTTTCTGTTTCAGTAAGTGCTCGGGACCAATTTTGAATTTGTTGTTCTGTAAGTGCCATACTATTTGATTCCCAGTTCTTTTAGATATACGACCATTTGCTTCTCAAGCTTCTCAAGTTCTGGCTCAAGCTCAGCAAGTTCTTTCAAGTTTGCTTTGATATCAACAGGAGCTTCTTCCGTGAAAGTATCCACGTAGCGGGTAATGTTGAGGTTGAAATCATTCTCCTCAATTTCTCTAAGACTAACTTTACGAGCAAATTTCTCTACATCTTTACGAGCCTTGTAGGTAGCGTAAATCTTCTCGATGTTCTCATCAGTCAGAATGTTTTGTGCCTTGTTCGCTTTAAATTCCTTTGATGCTTCAATAAAGAAGACGTCTTTCTTGCTTTCGTTTTCTCCACCTTTTTCTCGTGAACGGTCAATAACGAGAATCGCTACAGGAATACCTGTTGTTTGAAAGAGTCCAGCAGGAAGACCGATGACCGCTTCAATAATATTCTCTTTAAGAAGCTGTTCACGGATCTTACCCTCGGCTCCACCTCTGAAGAGAACACCGTGAGGGACAATGACGGCAATACGCCCAGTCTTTGGCTTGGCCGTTTCAACCATGTGAGTAATGAATGCGAAGTCACCCTTATCCTTTGGTGGAGTACCACGCCAGAATCGTTTGTATTTATCAGCTTCAGCATGTTCAGCGCCCCATTTCTTTAGAGAGAAAGGAGGGTTGGCAACGATTGTGTCGAACTTCATCAAATGATCATTCTCTACAAGAAGAGGGTTATTGAGCGTGTCGCCCCATTCGATGCGTGCTGAATCTTTTCCGTGTAGGAACATATTCATACGAGCGAGTTGGTATGTTGACCCTGTTGATTCCTGACCATAGAGAGCGTAGTTTTTTGAGCCCTGCTTCTCAACCTCTTCACCCGCAAGGAGAAGAAGACCCCCTGACCCTGAACATGGATCACAAATACGCGCACCCGGCTTTGGTTCTGCGAGTTTAGCAACAAGCTTTGCAACATTGCGTACCGTGAAGAATTCACCTGCTTTTTTACCCGCATCCGCTCCGAAGCGTTCGATCATGTACATGTAGGAGTTTCCGATGATGTCATCGTTCACATCCGCAAGATCCATTTTTGCAAAATCTTGTATAAGATGTCGGAGCATCTTGTTTCGCTCTGCAAGTTTTCCAAGCGTTGATTCAGAGTTGAAGTCTACAGAGAAGACGCCATCAAGCTTTTCCTTGTTGGCATCTTCAATGCGATGGAGGGCTTTGTTTATTTCTTCGCCAAGGTTGTCTTGTTCTATGATTGAGTAGATATAGTCAAACGATGACTTCGGAGGGAGGTAGAAGCGGTCGAGCTTCATCTTTTCCTCAGTACGCTTTTCATCGTTACCGAAACGCTCCTTGTATTCGTTACGCTTTTTCTTTGAGAGATCACTCAAATATTTAAAGAAAAGAATCGCAAGCACATAGTCTTTGTAGATTCCTGCATCTACTTGTGTACGAGAAGAATCCGCTGCTTCCCAGAGGATTTTGTTGAGGTCTTCTTGTGTGTATTTCTTGTTTGTCATATTAGTTCTTAGTTAAGTTAGTAAAGCTTGCGTTGATAATGGTTTTTTGAATCTCTTGTTTTCTCTTAAATATCCGTTCTTGATCTGTAATGTTCTCGTGAAGAGCAATAAGTGATTTCTGAATATGTATCGGCGGTATCGGTATCGGAAAGTCGGTAAGATTTTTAACGAGAATGCTTTGTATGTATGAGGCCCCTGTGACTATTTGAGCGAGAGCCTTTTGTCCTTCCTGTGAATTGAGATATAGGCATATATACTTTGGGAGGACAGTGACATCTTTGATGCGGATGACATGAACCGATGATGAGGGCATCACGTTTGTGTCGTCTGAAGCAAAGATAGAGGATCGGAACGATCCAGCACCTGAACCTCTAGAAACAAGCAAAATGTCGTTATGTTCTAAAAAGTAGGGGTTTCTGATGGATTTATCTGAAACGGTAACAAGATCAAAGGTGTTAAGAATGTCCTGATTTGCAGTTATATTCTTAGCTTGTAGCACAAAAATCTGGCCCTTAGGGTCGTTTTCAATGGATCCACGAAATGTGTATCCCGACACTATATCTGCTATTTCGCTCAAATTCTTTTGCATGTAAACAGTATACTGCACTTTAATTATAAATGCAAGCTTTCACCTATTTTGGCCGTATTTAGTTACCAACACTAGGCAAATAGGACGCTCTAGACTCCTCAAAGGGTCTGCGTCATCAATGTTGGTATGAAAACAACAGCACCTATAGGGTACGAAATGCCCCAACTGGCCCAAGTGGCAGTGCCAGTCAAATACTGCCTATATGCACGTAAATCGACGGAATCTGAGGAACGACAGGTTCTTTCGATAGATTCCCAGATCAAGGAGATGCTCCAACTGGCAGAACGGGAGGGCTTGGAGATTGTGTGCATGAAGCGAGAAAGCCACAGCGCAAAAGAGACTGGGCAACGCCCCGTCTTTAACGAGATAGTTGAGGAGCTTCGGCAAAAGAAATACAACGGCATCCTTACGTGGGCTCCAGACCGTATTTCAAGAAATGCAGGTGATCTCGGAAAGATTGTCGACCTTATGGATGCAGGATGCTTGCAGGAAATCAGAACATTCGGACAGAAGTTCGGTAACAATCCGAACGAGAAGTTTCTCTTGATGATCCTTGGATCACAAGCAAAGCTCGAGAACGACAACCGAGGTGTGAACGTAAAGCGTGGGCTCCGAACACGAGTAGAGATGGGATTATGGCCAGGAGTGGCACCGCTCGGATACTTGAACCAAAAACATATGGACAAGAAGTGTCAGGTGATAGTAGACCCGCTACGAGCGCCGATAGTGAAGAAGATGTTCGAGAAAGTGGCGTACGAAAAGATGAGCGGAAGAAAGATATACAATTGGCTTCGATTCGAAGCCAATTTTTATACCCGAGGAAACAAACCACTAACGCTCGGTGGCATATACAGAATATTGGAAAACCATTTCTACTACGGCACATTTGAGTCTCCGAAAGGTAGCGGAAACTGGTACCAAGGAAAACACGAGCCACTGATCACCCAAGAACTATTCGAAAAGACACAGGCACAGCTGAAGCGTGACAACATACAACGAGAAAATAAGGAATTCGCATTCACAAAGTTATTTACCTGCGGATACTGTGGTAGTGGAATATCTGCTGAGGAGAAATGGAAACAGCTCAAGGATGGAACGCATGCAAAATACATCTACTACTCATGTGCGAGATCAAGGGATAGGAACTGCAAGAACCACTACATACGAGAAGAAGATTTGATACTCGAGCTGTTGAAGATATTGGATAAGGTGAATATCAACGAACTGGGCATGAGGCAAAAGCTAGAGGATGAAATCGCACGATTTAATATATTCCAGAGGTCAGTGCTTGGTGCAACAGAAAAGCTACAGAACAACAAAGATACTGATATACGTAACTTCGCTAAATACATTCTTAAGGAAGGCACCGTCGGTGAGAAGCGAGAGCTACTGGCAAATCTGCGATCGAGGATCGTATACAAAGACAAGAAACTCACTCTGGTTTCTGAATAGCATTTTTAGACTCACGACTCTTCGCCACTTTAATTTTAAGTGCCTCACTCGTAATGGTTAGTAGAGCACTTCCTATTTCGTTGAGCTCCTCATCGTTTAACTTATTGCTCAAATCCTCACCATAACTTTTTATTATGGTCTTTCTTAGATCTGTAAGAGCTTTCTTTGATAATTGCATACAATAATCATAACAAAAATCAATAAGAAAATTGCTATAATAGGAATATGAAGTACATCTTTATAGGCTTTTACGGTTGGCCTGAACCACCAATGAATCAGGATGAGAAAATCTATTCAATGGATGAGCATTTTGAGTGTTGGAATCTAAGAAAGTTTTCTACATCCGAATTTATAGATGCAATTAAAACAAAGATTCCACCAATCAATGAGAACGTACTTAGAAACTATTTGACTGATGGTACAGGTCAAAATGGAATAAGCGACGAGCAATATCAGAAATGTCTCTGGGGTCTTTTGGTCCCTGATCCGGAAGATACTTATTCCAGTGGGTATGGAGAAGTACTTGCACTGTTGAATCTTTTTTCCACAAAGTATATGCACCCCGCTTTTTATGTTACCCACATGGGAATAGATAAAATAAGCGAGTTTAAAAACTTCGACGTTCAACCCAACGATCATCAGGGATATGACTATTTCAAAACTGTAAACTTCGTTTCGTTTTACAAAATGATGATCTCTGTGATGAATTATTTCATCTGGCAAAGAGATAACGTTCTTGCATGGTCAAAGGAAGACTGGAGGTTGTATATGGCTTCTATTTTTTACAGCGGATTAGAGGAATACGAAAGATCAAAATCATCATACACATGGCAACGAGAGTCTGCTGACATGGCTACGCTTTTGGAAACACTATTCACCGCAGGTGATGTTCAAAACGAGGAGATTGGATACAGATTACGGAAAAGAATAGCAGTATTAATTCAATGGAAATTTGCAGACATAGAGAAAGAGATAAAGGTTTTATATAACGATCGAAGTGAGTTTGTTCACGGCAGTTACTACAAAAAGATAATCTCTGGCATGAGCAGGAATCCGAACGATAATGCCATGCCTCCGTTGCCTGATTTTGAAAAGTTATACAAAACAAAGGAACAGCTCAGGTTTATCTTCATTGCGTATCTCTACCTACACAAAGTGATGGTCTCTCAATCAGAAGTGTCATTTAATGAGTACGAGAATGTTCAAGACATGCTCGAGAAAGCAATTGTAGACACTGAGCTGAGATCAAAGATTATTGAAACGATAAAACCAGTACTCGAATTAGTACCGAATGCATAAACAAAAACACACGACTTAACTCGTGTGTTTTTGAATCATTCTAGGCATCTGGGTCGCATCGCTTACTTAGGCAAGCGCATTGACTCCGATACTAAAATGTCTTGGCGGAAGGGGGGAGATTCGAACTCCCGAGAAGCTTTCACCTCTGACAGTTTTCAAGACTGTTCCTTTAAACCACTCAGGCACCCTTCCGTCTTGAACATTACATTATTTTCAGCTTTTTTTCAAGTATTTATTTATAAATTAAAAATGGACCTCGAGGGTCCATTTTTAATATTTTTTTATAGTTTTGTTTTGAAGGCTTTGAGAAAATTACGAGGAGTCCTTTTTGCTATATAAAATATGTAGAATATATCTAACAAAGCAAATGTATTCAAAACTAAAATCGCTATAAACCACCTTTTGTGATTATTACGAGATGCTGTCCATAGAGCATAGCCCTTCCAGGGAAGAACCCATAACATTAATAATATTAATATCAAACCAGGACTTTGAATTACTTTTTCCATAATATAATTCTAACAAAAATAACATTTTATCGCAATTATGATAAGCTATAAATATGAGTCCCGTTAGAGATTATAATTTATAATTATGGGACTAAAAGGTCTAAGTTTGTTCAATTTTATTAATTAAATTAATTTAAGATAGTCTGTCTTTAGTAGAAAGGCTATCTCTAACGGGATGAGATATTTAGGTATAGATTATGGTTCAAAAAGAGTGGGGGTTGCTATTTCAGATGAAGATGGAAATCTGGCTTTCCCTTATAAAATAATTCCAAACGATATGGAACTAGTAGATACTATACATAATATTTGTGGAAAGGAAGAAGTGTCTGCGATCGTT
>SESG01028333.1_pt1 | contig 15571 bp, 13 predicted proteins | sample 3171421 | NCBI WGS metagenome assembly SESG01 (sample SAMN10866946, study PRJNA518727) | freshwater metagenome | biome: subpolar coniferous forest; feature: holomictic lake; material: water; isolation source: holomictic Lake 227, 6 m and 8 m depth | place: Canada: near Kenora, Ontario | collected... | reverse complement strand
GCTGTAGCAGTTGCACGCCCTCTCCCCTCCGGAAGCTTGCCGATCGTGACATACTCCACCGCCTCTCGGGCCTGCTTGCTGGCCTTTAAAACCCATTTAGGATTATTCTGCAAAGCCTTCAGCCAGGAGCCAATATAGGCAGTGGAGTTTTGCAGAGTCCTCGATGTGTCGAGGGCGGCAATCTGGCAGAGGAAGGCGGCGCCCATCTCGGCGGTGAGCTCCTCCTGGCTCCTCACATCCGTTCCCATGTGGTAGTCCCTGAGGGTTTCCCGGCAGAGCCTGCCAGCTCCTCCCGTCCAGTGGGTCAGCTCGTGGAAAGCTGCCGCATAATAATCTTCACTGCTGTCGAACTGGTCGAGAGTAGGCAAATAAATCGCATCGCTCTGCGAGCAATAATAAGCCTTCTGGATGTCGGTTTCTATGCAGGGGCTTCTTCGCCGCAATAGCTCCTCGGCGCTGACAATCTGCTGGTTATCCCTATCCACCGGCGCCTTTTCCGGCAAGCCATTTGTCTGGCACCAGTTGAAGACGGTATAGTACTTGAGGAAGTTCAGAATTCTAACGGAGACCTCGCCCTTTTCGTTCTGCTCCTCCTTTACGACGCGGTCCGCAAAGATAATTGGCCGGCCCTTCTCACCGGCCCGGATGGAGCCTCCCATCTTCTGAGCCTGGCGGAAGGTGACCCAGTAGGGGCTTTCGTAATTCGACTGCAAGAGGAGGGTATTGATTCCATGGTATTCTTTGTTAGTGGCGTAGGATGTAGGCCAGCAGGCCTGCCAGGGCCGGCGCCAGGGGATGATGCCTTCCTCAAGCTGCTTTATCATTTGGTTGGTCACGACCTCGAAGACGTCCTTCATCTCGCCGACCTCCAGGAGTCATCATATCCCAGGTCCTGCAGATTGCCCAGGATGGAATAGGTTAGCCTGTTGGCTATATCCTCCTGTTCGGAAAGAGGAAGCTTGAGGGCCTCCTCAAGGATCTCTGCAGGGCTCAAATTCTGCATTTCAATACCCCATGCTAACGCAGTAGCGGTGCTCTTCCCGCTCAAGGTCCTTGTATTCCTTACACTCCCACTGGCCGGCATCTCCCAGGGCTTTTAGCCGGGCCTGTATCACTTCCAGCCTGCGGGACGCTCTGCAGAAAGCTTTGTAGCTCATGGGCTGGAATTCATGCACCCGGTGGGCGGCGTAATCGTTCTCCAGGTATTCTTGGTAATCTTTGACCCTCTTGGAATTGGCCAGGGCCGGGATGGATTCCGTATTCTTCCGGCTGGTTTTGGACTGTTGAGAAGGAGTCTTCACTTGGCGACCCGTCAGGCGGTTTTCTGAGCCGATCCCATTTTCTCGCGGGGCGACGAGTTCAGGGAAAGCGGCTTTAAAGTGCCTGCAAGTCTTCCTGAAGACAAAGCCCTTGCAGGTGCATCCCTGCGGGGTCACTCGATAGTAAAACTGGCCTGTCGAGCTTAGCACCAGGGCAATGGACTCGTAAGGCGTTTCAGGCATCTTTACCATATCGGGCTTGGCCACTGTAGCCCGGCCGGTCATGATTTCAACGAGAGCCTGCACAAACCTAACCTCAAACATTCCTTCACTAGCAGCAGGCGGCAGGGGCAGCTTTGCCTTTATCCTCTGGGCTTCGGCCTGGGCGTTGGTCTTTGACTGGTCTGCTACCTGCCTCATTCTCTGCTGCTCGGAAAGCATTTCGCCAACGAGCCAGTCTTCCCGCTTTGATTCTGCGATTGTCATTTTTCGAACCTCCTAAAGTTCTTAGTATATACACGACCTTTGGACGTATAAGCATTGCGCTTGCGCAAGCGTTTGCGCAAGCGCATATAGCATATTTTGGTGTAGCAGGCAGCCAAGCGGCAACATTGCGCGACGAAGAGAGCACTAAAACCGATACCAACCGGTGCTATAGAAAGAAAAAGGACGACCGGCATAGACTAAGCAGAATGGCACGCTCGAAGAGGCCCGCCCTCAAAAAAGTTCTGTGGCATTTTTAGAAATAGTTCATAAAATGCCATAGACCATAATCCACCCCAAGGGCCGACCCCGCCCGGCCATCTCGCCCCGTCCGTCTCCGTCAGTAAACCCCACGGCTTGGCCTGGGGTTTACGTTAATTCCCACAGCGACGAGCACGGACCCCCACTGGTTGGGGTCCGCGCACAGGAGCGTGCCTACTCGCATGCCCAGGTCAACCTGGAAGGCAAATCGTACAGGAAAGCTCATGCCCCCTGATTACTGACAGAGACCCTGTGCCCCCTGGATTGCGGACCGAGAACTCCCGCCCGGAAACGTCACCGAATCCAAGCCTTCCCGGCGTTGAGGGAGCCCCCCCTTCCCGCGCGTTTTATCGCGCGCGGCACCCCAGAAGAAGAAGCTCAAGCAGCAGCAGTAAGGAGGAGAGGCCCCAACTGGCCCCGGAGAGGGCCATCCAGGCCCTCCTCCTAACAGTCCCGCAATCTCCGAAAAGTATTTATGCGCAAGCGCTAACGCAAGCGCAATGCCGGAAAAGAAGGATAAGGTTATCGACCGGATCAACGCCCCGGTCCTTGCCACTGCCAAGCGTGTCCTGAACGAGTTTCAGGAAACAGGAAACTACAGCTCCCAGAGCGATGCTCTCAGCGACCTACTGCTGGATTACGGAAGGCTCCAGGAGAGAGTAAAAGAGCTTGAGGCCCAACTGGCCGAAGCAAAGAAGGAGTAATTCCATCAGTTAAAGTCTTAAAATCATACGAATGACAGATCGCCCAAACCGTGGTGAGATGAAAGAATGGGTGTGCTAAAAGTTGACGATCACGAAGCTCTGAGGATGTGGGCCTTGGAGAACAATTTCGGAGATCCTGAATCTCTGATAGACCGCAGAGACGGAAAGCTGCTATTCAGGAGCGCCCGAGCCGCCAAGCAGTACCGCAGGCTGGAGACGATGCATAAAGACCGGAGGACACAAAATGCCTAAATCACTTAGCGCTTATGTCCCCTGCCTCTACTGCCGGAGAGGGCCGAGAGGAGGCGATCCGGACCCCTGTTCCGGTGTGCGTCACATCCGGTCCTTGCAGGCCGGCGGCTGCTTCCTGGGAGAGGTCACGCCGGGAAAGGAAGCGCTTCATGCCAGATTCGTCAAGACCCTGGAGGTGCCCTCCAATGACCGCTAAATCCCGCTGCCGGAGCAAGGAGCACTGGTGATGCAGGCGTTCTTTGTGGCCAGCGAGGAGGCAAACGGACTCTATGGACCCTACAGCAGGCCGATAGCCGACCGGGTTTTGAAGATCGTTCACATGGCCTCCGACGAGACGGCTGAGCTTGAAGTGGCTGAAGTGGACATGTTCGGCGAGCAGCTCCAGAGCGGCCTTTTGCCCTTCAAGGTTTGCGTGATTGTGCAACAGGGCAAGGTGCAGGATGTGGAGGTCTCGCTCTGCTGGCCTCCCGTCCCGGAGGGCATCCTGGTCGAGCGGGAAGACTACAGGGAGTACTTTGTCTGGGCCCATAACCAGAGCGAGGCCAAGACCAGACTGGCCAGCCTGCCGAAAAGCCGGGCTCCGGATGCATGAGATGCTTACGCTTATACATAGAACGGAAGAAGCAAGAATGGAATTTTGGCCAGCTAATGGCTAACGACACGATAATATATGCTTAAGCCGATTCATGCTTAAAGTACAAGTTGGGGAAAGCAAAATGATCGATCAGGCCGATATCCACAGAAAGGCCAATAGTAGCAAACTGAAAGACCGCGAAGAAGCAGTAGAATTGCTTAGGACAGTCTTTTCCCACATTCCTGATAAGGTCGAGGCCTGGCATGATCTCATTAGACTGACTGAGAACATGTACAGCGGTGTACGGTGGCAAGCTGCATCTTCCTTGGGCTTCGTCTTTTCCCATGTCCCTGATAAGTTCGAGGCCTGGTATGACCTTCATAAGCTGACTCAGGATGAGAATAGCTATGTACGAATGGAAGCTGCATATTCCTTAGGTTCAGCCTTTTCGCACGTGCCAGATAAGTTCGAGGCCTGGCATGACCTTCATAAACTGACTCATGATGAGGACAGCGGTGTGCGAATGCGGGCTGCATCCTCGCTGAACTCTGCTTTTTCACACATCCCCGATAAGGTCGAGGCTTGGCATGATCTTCATAAGCTGACTCAGGATGAGGACAGCTACGTGCGAAGGGAGGCTGCATGCTCCTTGATCGCCGCTTTTTTTTACATCCCCGATAAGATCGAGGTCTGGCATGATCTCATTAAACTGATCGATGACGAGGATCCTGATGTGCGAATGGAAGCTGCACACACGTTGGGCTTTGCCTTTTCGCAACTTCCCTATAAGATCGAAGCTTGGCATGAACTCATTAGACTGACCGAGGATGGGTACAGCGGTGTGCGAATGGGTGCTGCATTTTCGTTGGACTCTGTCTTTTTGCATGTCCTCGATAAGGTCGAAACCTGGCACGATATCATTAGATTGACGGAGGACGGAGATAGCAATGTGCGAATGTACGCATATCACTCATTGGGAAAAGCATTTGTGTACAAGGCCACAGAATCTGAGGATGTTGGCGTCCTGAGGACGAATCTGGAAAACGCTGTGGAGTACTTTGGGAAATCGGTTCAAGAATCAGAAGATAGCCCAGCCAAGTTTTGTCATCCCTTCTACCGCTCCTATTTCGCCCTAACATTTCAAGGAGAATCCCAGGAAGCAATCCAAAAGTATCTGGCAGAGGCAAAGGCAGCGGTGGGCGGATCGCAGAGCAGAGACGAACTGCTAAAGGCGGTAGAGAACCTGGCCGGGGCGCTGAAAGAAGCGCAGAGAACATGGGATATGCAGCTAGCTGGCATGCAATGCGATCTTAAGGCCTACATGAGATACTGCAACCAGGCCGCCGAATACCTCAACCAAGCGGAGAAGGATGCCCCCAGCGCTACCAAGCTTATAAGGAAGGGCTTACCCAACATTGATCAACGGATAAAAGAGATCATTGGCAGCATCCAGGAGAAGGCCCAAACTATCTGCATCCAGGGCAAAGGTACAGGTACAGCCCTTGAAGCTGCTGGCTTAGAGCTGAACCACTGGGCCAAAGAACTCTCTTTTGAGAACGTCCTCAAGTCAGAAAGAAGCTGCTCAAGGATCGAGTATACCCTCCAGAATTTTTGCAATCGCCTCCCTGTAGATAAAAGATCCAACATCTGCGAGGTTGTAAAGGAGATCGGCAAGGAGGAAGAGCTTCCAAATAAGCTGACCAAAATCGAGCTTGCCTTGAGTTTTATCTTGAATGAATGGCCGATTGATTACGATGTTAGGAAGAAGCTGGACGAAATTCACGACGACATCAAATCCCTCCGACAATCCATCCTCGATCGATTTGAAATCAGTGAGCAGAAAATCCTATCATCTATATTCGAACGTCTAGACAAGGACAAGCTGGAGATCATCAGCTCCCTCCTCGACGCCATTAAGGAAAATAGAATTCCAAAAGACCTAACAGAGGAAGCTCTGAAGGCCACGAAGGATTTAATCGCCGAAATGAAATCGATACAAATCCAAGATCCAAAAATAGCCAAATGCGTGGATTCTTGGGAAGAGGCCATTAATTCCCCAGAGCTTGGAATTGAGAACCTGATTAAGGTCACAATCCCCATTATTCCCTTCTTTTTGACCTATGAAGGCTCCTACAAATTCCAGACCAGCATAAAGCTAGATTCTGTTTGGAATAAGCTGCGTGCTCTCGTCCGGCGATAACCTCCTCCGAGAGGCCGTAGCAATCGACTTCAAGACCGGCTTGCACTGCCCATTCTGCTGAATCTCCCAGAAGAAGAAATTCATGACTGACGCCATCTTCTCGATCAAACACCGCTACGCAGAGCGTATTTACAGCGACCATAAGTGCCTGGAACTGCGGCGGACGGCTCCCAAGTCGCCCATAGAACGGGCCTGGATCTACGAAACAGCGCCGGTAAAAAGGGTTACAGGCTGGTTTGAGCCCGGCCTGATTTATCCAGCAATGGACTGCGAGGCCCTCCTGGAGAGGTTCGGAGAAGAGAAATGCCTGGGGATGCAGGTCGCCGGGACCAAAGAAGAGCGGCTCCTGGCGATGATCGAGGCCCTGGGAGACAGGCCTCTACGCGCAATCAGCATCGAAAGAGCCCACAGGATAAGCCCGGTGGAGCTTCGCATCCGGCCACCGCAGAGCTGGATGTACTGCAAAACGTAATAGATTTTTCACACGGGAGTCCCTGTAATAGATTTTCAACAGTAGGATTGAGAAATTTTGGGGTGATTTGCTCAATATAGCATCAAGAGGATAATCTTAATTAATGTTGAATTTGAATAGATAGAATTATGGATAAAGGATTTCAAGTTTTGGTAACCTTGCTTATAATATTCCCGTCATTAGGATGTGGTACATCGTTTATAAATTCAACGACAGTAGCGGACTCTGCCTTCGAACCACCTATCTCGATCGAATGGAAAATGACGTTTGGTGGAGCATATAGCGATAACCTCGTAGACGCGAAACAAACAAATGATGGAGGATACATATTTGTGGGGTGCACACATTCATATGGCGATCGTAATGGAGATATATGGCTCCTAAAGACCGATTCCTTTGGAAATAAAGAATGGCAAAGGACATTTGGAGGTGAAGGCTATGACGATGGCTATTCTGTTCAACAGACTCGTGATGGAGGTTATATAATTTCAGGGGAAACAAATTCATACGGCACCAGCAACCATAATGTATGGTTAATTAAGACAGATCCCTCGGGAAATAAAAAATGGGACAGGACATTTGATGGACGGCGTGCCCGGGAAGTTCGAGAGGCAGAAGATGGCGGATATGTCTTGGCAACTGATGGATCCGGTCCAAGCGGCCCCTGGCTGATCAAGACCGATTCTTCAGGAAATAATATGTGGCAAAAACAAAACGGTGCAATATCTAATTCCGTCCAGCAAACTATTGATGGCGGATACATTGTCGCAAGTGGCAAGGGGCTAACCAAGACGGACTCTCTCGGAAACATCAACTGGAAATTAAATTATGATGGCTGGTTCAATCTTCTCTCAGTCAAACAGACAAAAGACGGAGGATATGTAGCAGCTGGCTGGATTATACCAGAAGGCTCAAAAAAAGATAACGTCTGGTTGATAAAGACGGATTCTTCGGGTAATAAGGAATGGGAGAGAGTACTTGGTGGGCAAGCAGGTGATACCGCGTGGTCAATCCAAGAGACACCTGATGGAGGTTTCATAATGACAGGAGATACATACTCAAAAGGAGCTGGTGATATGGATGTCTGGCTGATCAAGACCGATTCTTCAGGAAATATAGTATGGGATAAGACCTTTGGAGAGTCAGGTTGTGATGGCGCATCATCCATTCTGCAAACGAACGAGGGCGGATACATTTTAGTCGCCAACACGTGGTCCAACAGTCTCTCTGCAGGAGAAGCTGATGCCTGGATAATTAAACTCAAATACACCGAGCCGAATAGTCAATTACCCCAGGGGGTTTCACCTGCGTCATATGATCAATCGGTTCAAACGTCCAATTCCAGCATTGTAAGGCCAGGCGAAAAACCGATGACAATATCGGAAAACTCTCCATCTGGTGATAAAATGCCGCCTCCACCTCCCCATAAAAAGTGATTTACACAATTGGACTTATTTTATTTTTATAAAACGTATAATTTAGAACTGTCGAGTTGTTGCTTGAGGAAAGATTTTCTTAGCAATTGTCGAAACTATCTTCACCATTAATGATAAATAATCCTAGTACACTATCAATTTAAGAAAATGAACCGCAAAAAAAGAGAGGAGAAAAGTTCTGATTTCCGTTTATTAGGATTAGCATTGCTCTTTATCTTATTCATTATTGGCCAGGTGTTTGGCCAACCATTCGACCCCACCGCCTGGAATCCAGATGATGGTTGGGATCAGATACCTGAGATCCAGGAGCCAATTAATTTTGTGCAAGAGTTTGAAAACACAAATTTTGGCCAAGAAGACAACCCGATCATATATCCTGAGACCCCCACCCAGCCACAAAACAAAGATGCAAACACATACGATGTTAATCTAGATGGTACTACAATTTCTCATGAAACAGATCGATGGGAAGTGCAAATTGAAAAGGACTATGGGAGTACGCAATTAAGCGGGACAATATGGGTCATTGTTGGAGGCGGCCTTTCTCCGAGCATTCCTTTAGGCTGGGTTGGTCCCAATATAGCGATCGGAGATAAAGTTAATATTGGAGGCCGTTACGACCCTGAAATGCATTCGGTAACGCTTTATGGCAACGCAGGATACTATATGAGGCTGCTTTCTAAACAGCCTACTCCCAATCCCGAGCCTAATCCTGAACCTTATCCAGAGCCAACTCCAGAACCATACCCAACGCCAAATCCTGAGCCAATCCCAGAACCAATTCCAGTTAATCAACCACCTTCAGTACTGGAATTAATTCCAAATAAGGAAAGTCCACAAATTTCCGGCTCTGCTATTGATTGGACTGCCACTGCATCAGACCCAGACCGCGACGATATCATAAATTACAAATTCATGATCAATAATGCCGCAACCAATAGCCAATGGCAAGATATGACTGGTTGGATTACTACTAGTACCTGGACCTGGTCGCCAAATGAATCTGATATGGGCGAGAATTATATCAGTGTCGCCGTAAGAGATGGGAATCATGCTGCAGAGGACGATTATGATGATTTTAAACAGATAGCGTTTACTATCAGTCAAGAATCCAATGCTGAGCCCAAAAAGCCCAGCATTAAGATCGTCGGTATCGATCCAGTCGAAGGAACAACCCTGACTGCCGGCGACTCCGTTGAATTCAAATTTACTGTAGAATACGATCTTGGAGATAATGACTACGGAAAGATCAAAGTGGCCGTGGATGAGTTTACCACCGGGTATACAGATGCTGAAAGGCCAGTCCCGGACAGCCAGCTTGATATTGGCATAGGGGATACCCTCACTGGATCTCAGGTCTTCACCTTAACCGATACCATTGGGCTAGACTGGTCCAACGTTTACGTCTCCGCAGACCTTTACGCCGCCAAGAAGGACGAACCATTACCTGCGACAATCTCAGCCTACGACTACAAAGAGTATCCCCTGAAGGCGGATGCTGCCCCCTTTGCTGAGATCCGCTTTGAAGGGACGGCCAGAGAGTTCCGCCCTGGCCCTGCGAATATGCCCGGATCTCCTACTTCCTGGATGGTCACCGTTGATAAGCTGATCTCGGGACCGCAGCCCTGCACCACACCGATTGAGGTGGTTACCGACCAGTCTATCTCTCCCCCGATATGGGGCCAGGTGGACAAGAACGTGGAGAGCGGAGATAAGGTAGAGGTCTACGGCTCTTATGTTGCAGACAACGAGGGATGCCGAGTAACCCTGCACGGATCTGAAAGCTACTACTTCAAGAAAGCTACATGTCACGGAGTCATCAAAGGCCATGTTTACGACGCCCAGAGCAAGCAGCCCATAAAAAGAGCATCCCTGGAATGCAGCCTCTACTGCAATGAGCCCCGAATTAGCGACGATCAGGGATACTACGAGCTCGGCTCGCCTGCATGCAATATCTGCGGCCTGGTATATTGTTCGATAACATGCAACGCAGATGGCTATGAGAGCGAAGTCCTGTCCCTGGTGACCGATATAGATGGCAATGGCAAGAAGGACTTGAACTTCTACCTCCAGCCCAAGAAGATCAGCCGCGTTGTGATACAAGGAGAGGTTATAGACCGAGCCTCCTGCAACCAGAATGACAACCGTGTATCAGTCTTGATCAAAAAGGTCATAGAGAAACCCGAAGATACTATGGTGATAGCTTCCGGTCGTACAATAGACGTACGAAGCAAAGAGTGTGCGTTGATCTTAGATCTGCTCAAAGGACACTGCTACGAGTTCCAAGGATCTTGGATCGATGAATCATTCTGGCTGCAATCCAATCCACTAACCACACCGGTTGAGTGCACGTCCGAGGAAGAGAATCCGGAACCTTCAGGCTGCGGAAAAATCCTGTACTATGCGGTCAGCAAGGGAAAGCACGCTAGGGGAGACACGATCCTGGGGGATATGCGATACAAGAGCAATGTGAACGGAGAAGCTGATTTCTCCGGCACACTCTTGCTGAGGTCGCCTTCCGGGCAGGTCTACTCCGGGCTTATGCACCAGAGAACTCCGAGGTATGAAGAAGACAGCTTCGGCTATGGCAAAGGCAATTCAATTGCAGTCATACTGCCCCCGGACGCAGCTTTTGGGCTGTATGCGGCCAAGCTGGAGCTGAGGCGACATGATACCGACGAACTCTGCGACGAGACAAATTGGGTAGAGGATCAATTTGAAGTGGAGGGCACGGATAAAGAAAAACAACCGCCTTTTGAGGAGGTTAAATTCAAGGGCACAATAATTGAGCACCCAGATATCCGTACCGGCGAGGATTACTACACGGTCGCCGTAAATAGCGTATTGAGCGGCCCGAAGCTAAACGATCAGGTGGATGTTTGCGTTGCAAGCATCTTTGCAAAGTATCCTCAATGGGGCAATGTGGATCCCGATATATTAGAAACAAATATAGTTGAGGTTTTTGGAAGAATCGATAGGACGCATTCCATAGATAGAACCGACATAACCCTTAACGGTCGCGAAGAATATTATCTCAAAAAAATCTCGGGGGTAGGATGCGAAGGGGAAATTTCGGGTCATGTCTTCGATGTCGAGACGGATCTACCAATCCCTGATGCCCAGGTATCGTCCAGCAAAAGACGACATGTCGGCGGCTTGAGCCAGGATGACGGATTCTATAGCCTATCTAGGGCCTGTCCCAATATGCAGCAGATGCTATACTGCCAGGCAGAGGGGTACGAATCAGGGAGCTCAGAGGCGACCACAGATGACAAAGGAAATGCAGCAGTGGACTTCCATCTCAAACCTCGACCAGGTGGGTGCGTCCAGAAGGATTGTCAGGCTCAGAACCAGTTTGAAGGACAGCCCACACTAAAGGATGGCAAGTTCTATATGACCTACCGGGACTGCAAATGCAGGCGGGACGACTGTGTCTGCAAAACAACGGAAAGGGAGGTTGAGGGAATCATTATGGGCGATGTGCTCGACGCCAAAACCGGCAATCCTATTGACGGTGCCACTGTGTGCGTCATAGGGAAAGTCTGCGAAAATTGTGTGCGTACCGATGCCGTGGGAAGATACATCCTCAGCCCAGGCCAGGGGCAGGGAGGATGCTCCTTCCAGCCCAATACCGCCTATGACCTGAAGGCTATTGCAGACTGTTATCAGAGCTCAGAAACGACGACGGTGACCACAAGCTCGAAGGGCAATGCCTTCCAGGTCAACTTCAAACTCCAGCCCAAGCCCAAATGTAAGGAATCGAACTGTGATATGTGGGAGAGACCCGAGGGACCCCAGTTAACGGACAAGTGCGGAAATGTGTACCAGGACTACAATGCCTTCGAGTGTCAAAGATGCGATTGCATAAATGTTGGAATTGAGAAGAGAAAGGTAAAAGATGCAGACAACGATCCCCCATGGGATCCAGAGATATTATCATCAACGCGGGTATCTGGCAAGAAATTGGTGCCCATCAATATTAAGTTCCAGTCAGGGGATTTGGAGCATGATCAGATAAAATACCGAATCAATTGGGACGATGGAAGTTTTTCAGAGACAATTTTCTTCGACTCGGATATAATAGTATCCTATTGGCACACATATGCCAAAGGAGGTAACTTCGAGGTGACGGTAACAGCCGAAGACGAGTGTGGAGGAAAGTCAGAGCACCTCTGCACTATCTTCGTCACCATTATCGGCTAGAACACTTCATCTCCCGGATGACTGCACATTAGGTCATCCGAGCCCTTTTCTGTAATGAGAGCCGTAAAACATTTCATACAGTACAGCATATTGATTTACATTTTTCGGGCATCAGCCATGGTTTTCGCCGACTCAATTTTGACCCACCTATGGCTCAAATTCAATCTTGCTGTTTTTGTCTTGCCCTTTTCTCTTTATCGATTTGCACGCCTCTATCCCCGATCAACCCATCTGGGGGTGATCCAGGAGCCTATCAGCGATCTCCTGTTTGTCCTTGTTGGGAATGCTATCCAGGACCGCCCTGGAGAAATGAACTTGACAATACTGCCAGGAGGCTCCCACAAACGACGATTCTACCGCTTTTTGAATACCCGCACACCGCCCTTACCTTCGTCTTCTGCTCGCTCCCCTTGAAAGCGATCGCCGTCATGGACGCCTGACCTGTCTTGCAGTTCAGATAGTAAGTCCCCTTGGCCGCCAGATCCAACAGATAGCCACAGAGGCTAACAGACCCCCTCATAGAGACACCGGAGCTGATGCCGATCTTCGTCGTAGTCTCCTTATTCGCCTCTGAATTGGCAGCCGTGGACAGAGTTGCGAAGACATCAAGGGCTCCCGCCGCGGCCCTCGTGACTTCCAGCTCTGCAGCGTACTCTACCCTCCATCGACCAATGGGAATCGTCAAAGATCCGCCCTTATTATACCAGGTTCCAGCCGCAGGCGACGCTTGAGAGCTATCCGATGTCACCAGGCTCTCGACCCTCCATTTGGCTTCATCCACCGGGAATCCATAGGGCGCTTTTGCCATCGAGAAATTGGGCTCGATGATCCGGGTGCTGGCCCCGGCTGTTATCCGTGCCTGCAAAGATCGCAAGCGTGCTGTCGGGCGCTGAGCAGGCCATGAAGCACGAAATTATCCCGGCCCGCCGGAGACGGCGCCTCTCGCACTCCCGGCTATCCCGCCGCCGCAGCCGTGACCACCGAGGAGAGAGGGTGGGGTCCGGGGAGGGGGAGAGGAGAAATGCCTGGGGATAAAGATCGCCGGGACCAAGGAAGAGCGGCTCCTGGCGATGATCGAGGCCCTGGGAGACAAGCCTCTGCGCGCAATCAGCATTAAAAGGGCCAACAGGATACGCCCTGTGGAACTTCGCATCCGGCCACCACAGAGCTGGATGTACTGCAGGGAGGCAGAAAAGCTCGGCTATGGACAGGGTCTAAATTAGAGGGGTCTTATCACCATACCAGTTAATGCCAAGAAAAAAAGTAGCGAGAATAATGCTCCAATTAATCTCTCGATGATGAATAGTTTTTTGGTCAAGGAAAAGTCAGTTTTCTGGGGCTCTGGAATCGCTGGCGGATCGACAAAGAGCCTTGTACCAGAAAGGAATACTGTCGAGCTAAAGAAAACGGCTTCAGATAACCCACGGGGCCATTTTTTTGCAGTATAATACTCGTCATTCCAAATGTCCGATTTTTTTAATAATATCATTACCCAGAAGATTCCTAGTGGCGCTATGAAAAATATTGAAAGCCATAATTCGATCATTTCACCCTCAAACAATATCGATCTAAATATCGAAAAGAAAACCAGAGACCATAAGATTGTAGTCATACAAATTAATTTCTTTTTGGCATTCAATCCAATTGCCATCCAAATAAATCCAAAAAATGTTATGAAGTATAATGACCATAAAAGCGGATAAAGCGGCCTCTTGCCAAAACCGTACAAGATCCACGCTCCAAGATCGACGAAAAACATTAGAGGGTCATTGCCTATCTCTCGATTCAGAAATTGCTTTTCTCTCATTAGATAATAACAGTTGTCCGCATCATTATAATAACCCAATTCTTTAAAGTTCTCTATCAAAGATATATATGTTTCATCATCGTAATATAAATTTTTTTTGATATTATTCCACCTAATATACATCTTATCGAATCGCGACCTGGTTAAATGGAGGTTCTTTTGAAAAATGGCGTTTTCAAATAAAACATTTTCTTTAAACTTGGAATCACTAAATAAAGATTCGCCTTTAAAAATCGCATTCCTAAATGAACTCGTTTTGTTAAATTGACTCTCCTCGAAGTTTGTTTCACCTGAGAATAAAGACCCATCAAATACAACAGAGTTATGGAACTTTGAGTATCCAAAATCAGCAGATCCAAAAAATAGAGCACTATCACCAATGAATTTGCCGATGAACTGACTGTTAGAGAAGGATACATCCCCAAAAAACGTCACATTGTAAAATGTAGCATCTTTCATAAAATTAGCATATTTGAACGATGCATCTTTTATAAATCGAGCCCTTTCAAAGCTTGAGTAGCCAAAATCTGTTCCATCAAAATTAGTAAAATTTTTAAAATTAGAGTATCCAAAGTAAGTTTGTTTTTTAAATTTGGAACCTCTAAAATCGGCATAACCATCGAACACTGTATTCACAAAAGAAATAGGTCTTTGAAATATGATATTGTCAAAGCTGACATTTCCACGGATCTCAGAGTTTGCTATTAATATTGATGAATTAACCAATTTGGCAGTTTCATTTAAACGAAGTATTCCAACTTCGATTAGAGTCCTCTCTAGACTTACTGAGGGCAAATCGCTCGGTTTAAGATCACCTACTATGACTACATCATGCCAATCCACCGACTCTCCTTTTTTAATCTGGATTATAATATCGTTAACCTGTACTACAGTCCGGTTATCTGATGAGCAATGAATTATATCAACCATGCAAAGAAGCGTAGTAATCAAGAAGAACGTATTTAAAATTTTCGTTTTATTTCACCCCTCTGAAGCTTGCGAGATTTTAGCCAAAATGAAGCTAAAATTACGACAATCGTATTGAATAATCCCAATGATGACATTGTATTTCGATCCGAGAGGGGTTTCATTTTTACATAAACAGGCTTTCGAATGACATGATTAAGCACAGATTGTGGGCTTCCTTCTAGGACGACGTAATTATAAATAATTAGATCTAAACTATTATTACCGATCGATAGAGGGGTTACTTGCCAGTCCCATCGAACATAATCCCCTTGACTCATAATCTGAGTTAAAGGATTAAGAGGCTCTATTTTAAAATTTTCGCTAGATAGTAAGACTCTTATTGTGGAGCCAGTAACGTTGATTTTTCTATATTCTAGATTTACACTTGGTGTCTCTGATGTCACATTAGAAGAAATAAAAACTGCAACGTTATATTTCTCATTGAGATACATTTCTCCTGGTAGATCGGTTATTAACACGGCGCCAGTATTTGATTCACGAATCTTATTTGCAATCGCTGAATAGAGCTTTTCGGTATCTGTTGGAGGAATGATATCCCCGTGAATTGTCCCGGACAGAATTATCATTATCAGTGATAATTTTATCAAAGCAGATACTTTATTCGTTCAATTTCACCCTATGTATTATCACAGCTATAACTAATAAAAGATATGGGTCACTATCTTTTATTAGATCCCAAAGCTTTCGGAAAGCTATAATCCATTCTATAATGAGCCCAGCGCGGTCGCGCCTTCGGCCCACATGCGAGAGAATCGTGAAAGCCGGCATGAATGAGATGATTGGCTACCAGCCCGACCCAGAAGAGCACGAGATCAGCATCCACCCAGGCCCTGGCACTTGCTGCCCAAAGATGCTGGTGAGAGACGGCATCTGCCAGGGCTGCGGCCATCTGCTCTTTCGCTCAGGAAAGGATTAACACGTGTGATCAAA
>SESG01004230.1_pt1 | contig 15572 bp, 18 predicted proteins | sample 3171421 | NCBI WGS metagenome assembly SESG01 (sample SAMN10866946, study PRJNA518727) | freshwater metagenome | biome: subpolar coniferous forest; feature: holomictic lake; material: water; isolation source: holomictic Lake 227, 6 m and 8 m depth | place: Canada: near Kenora, Ontario | collected... | reverse complement strand
TGATTCGATACATTACTTTGCCGTTAGTTTCATCGGCAGTGGTATTTGCTGCAATCTTCAGAGGAATTGATTCATTTCGAACTTTCGATTTAGTTTATGGTTTAACATTTGGTGGCCCAGGGCGGTCAACCACAACCCTAAGTTTCTATTCCTTTGAAAACGGGTTTGTCTATTATCGATATGGTTTTTCCTCCGCGCTTTCATACATAATGGTTATTATGGCGACAATAGGATTTGCCGTACTTCTCAAATGGATTCCTGTGAGGAAATCACACTAAATGTCTGCTTTAACTAGAGTCGCTAACCGATCGGTTTCATATATAACTTTAATAGTGATTGCTTTAGTTGGAATATTTCCCATAGCTTATTTATTCTTGCTTTCGACTAAGCGGAGAATTGACATTGGAGACGCTCCCCCTAGTTTGAAGATTGATTGGTCAGTTGTAGTAGATAATTATAAGGAAGTTCTATTCGATAGAAGCTATATCTCGAGCACCATAAACACCCTTATTATCACGTCAGTTGTGGTCATAGTCTCGCTGTTAATAGGAACCCCTGCAGCCTATGTACTATCGCGATTAAAGATAAAGGGTTCCGAGCGAATCTCCACTACAATACTGAGTTTGCGATTTATGCCACCTGTCGCTGTTGCAGTTCCGATTCTGTTGAGCATGCGTTTTCTTCATGTGGCAAACACTCGAATTGGCTTGATTATCCCATATGTTGCATTTTCTCTACCGCTCGTCATTTGGATCCTCATTGGCTTCTTTGATGAAATTCCAACCGAGATTGATGAGGCCGCTGAAATTGATGGTGCCAACAAATGGAGGATTTTGCTTCAAGTACTCGTTCCTTTAGTTCGTCCAGGAATAGTTGTAGCCGGAATCTTTGCATCGATATTCATTTGGAATGAGTTCTTAATTGGCATGTATGTAATTGATGCAGAGTCTTTAAAAACAGTACCAATTGCTGATGCAGGATTAATAAGTGCTCAAAGACCAATTGATTGGAATGTTGCGGCAACCGTTGGGGTTGTTACTTTAGTGCCGCTTCTAATAGCCTCTCTGGCTATCCAAAAACATATCGTGCAAGGTATAACTTCAGGTGCAGTTAAATGAAAGGGAGAAGAAAATGATGAATCAACCAGAACTTCTGGCCGAGGGCTTGGGCTGGGCCGAAGGTCCGGCAGTGCTTCCAGATGACCGCGTGTGTTTTGTTGAAACCTATCGAAGCCAGGTCAGTGTCTGGGAGCGCGGTAGAGGAGTTTCTCGGTACTCCTACACAGCAGGCGGTCCGAATAGTTGCGTTGTTGGCGGGGCTGGAGAAATGTACGTTTGCCAAAATGGAGGTACAACGGGGCCGTGGCGCGCTGATGAGATGGTCACCCCATCAATCCAAGTGATTTCGAAAGAGGGCTCTAATGCCGAAATTATTTGTAGTGAAATTGACGGCATAAAATTTAACGGTCCAAATGATTTGGTTTTTGGGAAAAATGGAAAACTCTATTTTACTGATCCAGGAACCTATAGACCAGAAGACCCACAACCTTCGTATCTCTTTGAGCTATCGCCAAATGGAACAGGTCGACTTCTTGCCGAACTCTCGCCACCAACATTTCCAAATGGAATTGCTATTGAGTCAGATGGCAGCGTTGTCTGGGCAGAGTCGTACACTGGCATGGTGCGAAGACTTAATCCATCTACTTTAGAGATTCAAGATATTTGCAAACTACCTGGAGAAAAACCAGTCGCGGATGGCATGGCTGTTGCCGCGGACGGGCGATTGCTCGTGACGACAGTCAACGGGGGCGGTATTGATGTAATCAACAGAGATGGAAGCTACGATCAGTTTTTGAAAATAGGACTAATACCTACAAACTGTGTCTTTTCAGGATCGGATCTTTATATGACTGATGCCGGAATTCTTGCTAACTCATCAGATCCAAGCATGGGTGGACAATTGTGGTTACTAAAAGATGTGACACCAGGTTTGGGTACTTGGCCAGGTTCAATAGGTCGTTAAAAATGCCTGCGCTTTTTAACCATAGTGATATCGAAACTCTTGTCTCGGGAATTGATCATTCAGAGGGATTGTGTGTCGGCTTGCATGGTGAACTTTATCTAGGGAGTGAATCAGGAAAAATCTATAGAGTAACGTTAGATGGAGAACTTTCAGTGGTGGCCCAAAGCGGTGCCGCCGGAATTTTATTAGGGTTATCTATTCGTGAAAACGGCAATTTACTTGTATGTGATGCTGCGGCTAAAACCGTGTGGAATGTTGACATTGCTAGTAATACTTGGACCATATTTTGCAATCACGTAAATGGAGAGCCGCTCAAGTTGCCAAATTGGGGATGCTTTCTTTCAGACGGCTCATATGTCTTTTCAGATTCGGGAGACTGGAAAAAATCAAATGGATCGTTAATTAGAGTTGATTTGCAGGGCAAGGCGAGTATTTGGAGTCAGGATTTCCCTAATTTCCCAAATGGGATCGCTCTCAGCGCTGACGGTAAGAAACTCTTTATCTTAGAGAGCACCCCGGGTTGTCTGCACTCTGTAGAGATCGGTGATGACCATTCGGCTGGAAGTAGTGAAGTGCTCTGCGAGATGGATGCAGTGCCTGATGGGGTGACAGTCACCACTTCCGGAGCGTTAATAATAAGTTGTTATAGACCCGACATAATTTACCTATGGCACAATGGCGATTTACAGGTTTTGGTTGAGGACAAAGAGGGAACGTTTGTTGCGGCACCCACAAATACCGTCTTCGCAGGAAAGAACCGCGATTTACTCGTTTGGCCGAATTTTGGACGTTGGGACGTAGCAAAGTTGCAGACAAATTTAGTAGGAATACCGATATTAATTTTCTAAATCAGACTCTTGATATTTACATTATTTAGATTAGCATTAAGTTTAACTAGATTAGGAAGCACCATTAATATAATGAAAGAGTTTGCAAATCAAGTCGCATTTGTGACGGGCGCCGCCTCTGGCATGGGCCGGGCTATTTCGCTAAATCTTGCAGCATCAGGGGCAAAGGTCTGGGGGGTTGATTTAAATGCTGACGGTTTGGCGGAGACAAAAATTCTTGCTGACAAATCGAATCTATCAATCGAAACGGATATTTGCGACATTTCAAAACAAGGTGATGTTATTAATTCATTCCATAAAATGGAAGCTAAATTTGGCGCATGTTCAATTTTGGTCACGGCAGCAGGAGTTGGACTGTATACGGACTTCATCGAAATGTCTGATTCACAAATGCGCCAAGTTATTGATGTCAACTTTATCGGATCAATGTACTGTTCCCAACAAGCAATAATGCAAATGCGGAAGATAGGCGGAGGTAGAATTGTTTACGTCTCTTCCGTTCAAGCAGAGTTGAGTTTAAAAAGCTGCGTTGTCTATGCCGCTCAGAAGGCTGCGCTCAATTCAGCGGCAAGAACTTTAGTTCTTGAAGTGGGACATGAGAATATTCGAGTCAACACAGTGTCACCTGGAACAATTGACACTCCAATGCTTAGAAGAGACTTAGCGGGAATGAATCTTGAGAAAGCAAATGAATTTCTGACAAGCGTTGAGGCTGCAAATACAATTGGAAAGATTGGGACGGCAGAAGAAGTTGCCGACGTTGTCCATTATTTGGTTAGTGATAAATCATCATACGTAACCGGAACCGACATTATTGTCGATGGTGGGTTTAGTGTTCTAAAGAAATTTTGATCTGCGCTGGGTATTTAGGCAGTTTCGAGTATGGCATAAGGTGAACCCGGCTCAACTTCGTCATCGATTTTCACCAAAAATTCAACAATCTTGCCAGAAACTGGAGATTCGACATCAACGGTCGCTTTGTCTGTTTCTACCGAAACTAGAATGTCACCAGCATTGATTTGTTGACCAGGCTCTGCGATTAATTCGACGATAAAAACAGAGTTAACGTTTTCACCTAACCTTGGCATCTTAACTTTGGTGAGCATTGATTTTTCCTTTTCTGTTTCTGTTAGTTGATGATCTTGTTATCTCGTAAATCTTGAATGTCTTGATCCCTCAAATTAATTAGCTCTTTAAGAATTTCTTCAGTGTTAGCTCCCAGTAAAGGTGCCGAATGTGCCTCTAAATTTGCTGCATTTGTGAAGCGTATTGGTGAGGCAATATTTGGGAGATCTCCAATACCCTCCTGCCCCTTGAGGCTAAAAATGGGATTACTTTTTGACGCACGAGGATCATTATCGAGAAGTTCTTCAAAAGTTTGGTACTTGGACCAGCTAACTCTAAATTTAGTGAAAACTTCACTCAAATCTGTAACCGATCGTTCTTGAATAATAAGCCCAATCAACTCCGAGATTTCTCGCCTTAACCTGAATCGGTCTGCTTCAAGATTTAAGTTAGCTCCAAACTGTTTTTCTAGCTTAGAAATCTCTTCGTGGATTGCAAGAGCATCCTTTATTGAACTCCATTGTCTCGGAGTGAGTCCGACTATCATGATTTGAACCTTATCTTTAGTGATGAAGCTGGACCCAAATGCACCATAGAGATAATTCCCATCGGCAGAGATTTGCTCTGTTCGCAAATGAGCCTGCGAAAGCCGTCCCAACGCTCCAACAACGGAAAGGGCAACATCAGAGAGGGCAATTTGAATGAACTCACCTTCGCCTGACTCCCGACGCCGCCTTTCAGCCACCAAAATTGCGATTGCAACCATATTTCCAAGTAGCAAGTCCCATGTGGGCAATACGCTGTTTATGGGCTGTTGTGATCCAGCAGGACCTGTTATCAATGGATATCCAAATGATGGATGGACTGTGTAATCAACTTCGCTAGTACCGTCATAGTTCCCAGTTAGAGAAACCATAATTAAGTCTGGTCTTTTTTCTTTAAGAGAGGCGTAGCTGAGCTCATTTTTGGCAGGAAGGTTAGTAAGAAAAATACCGCCATCTCGACCCGGTGCTGTGATTAAACTAGAAACAATCTCCCTTCCGCGTGCTGACTTTAAGTCAACTTCAATCGACCTCTTTCCTCTATTTAACCCAATCCAAAAAAGGCTTTGATTATCCTTTGTTACGGGCCATCTGAGAGAATCTAACCCCCCATTTATTTGGTCAAATCTAATAACATCAGCGCCAAGTTGGGCCAACGTTAAACCACCAAGTGGAGCGGCAACGAATGCTGAACCTTCAATAATTCTCAATTCGCTTAGCGGAGTAAGAGCTTTCTTCATATCTAATTAAGTCGACCTTCAATTGGACCCGAGATAGGAGTGGGGAAGTAGTTTTGACCAATTCCTGAGCTCCTCTTAGGAATCATTACACTTCTATTCCACGTAACAATTTCAACTCCATCTTGGTTTAGACCGCGCGTAAACATTGAAATGATGCCCATATCTGGCTTTGAAGATGATTCACGTACACCCGTACAAACACTCTCTGCATATAAAGTATCCCCGACATACACGGGGTGAGTGAGTTTGATATCTGTCCAACCCAGATTTGCAACAGCATTTTGGCTCATGTCAATGACAGAAATACCTAAGATCATTGCAACGGTCAATCCTGAATTCACAATGATTTTTCCATTTGAGACAGGATTAGAGTTAGCTAAGTGCGCATTGAAATGGTTCTGATTGGTATTGCATGTTAATTGCGTAAACCAGGTACAGTCAGTCTCGCTAATGGTTCTGCCAAATGGGTGCTCAAAAGTATCACCCACGATAAAATCTTCGTAAAAACGCCCAAGCACTGCCTTATGTTTAGTCATTTTTCTCTCCTTGTATCGACAGTGTAAGTCCAGCAGCAAGCCCCTTCACGTATACTCCCTCAGCCATTTTTCTTGAGGCTTCATCAATCATCTTCCCTTCAAAGAGCAGGGCCCCCCTCAGGTTTTGAGAATCAGATTCTGAAATAAAGTGATTTATAACCCTTGAAGCTAAGTCAAAAGATTCCTGGCTCGGGGTAAAGGCGGTATTAACTATTTCAATTTGCCCTGGGTGTATGACCCACTTTCCATCGTAACCCAGGGACGATGAAAGATTAGATCGGTATTTCAACCCTTCAACATTAGAAATATCAGAATATGGTCCATCAATTGCTAAGAGCCCATTAGCTCTGGCTGCTATTAGAATCGACATCAACACGTAATGATATGCATCAGCTCCCGGATAGTTAATTGGATTTTCTCCAATGTTAATCACCTGCATTCCAATACTTGCCGCAAAATCTCCAGGGCCAAATATCAACGAAATAATGCGCTCTGATGCATCTGCGATGCTAGAAATATTGGAAAGCCCCCGCGCCGATTCAATTTGAATTTGAATCTTGGTTGACCCAACTACTAAATTGCCTGATTTCTCTAAATCTGACAATCTCTTACTTAGCTCGATAATCTGATCAGAGGATTCTACTTTGGGAATAATTAGCGAGTGAAAAGTATGCCCAGCTTGCAGGATAATAGCTGAAATATCCTCAACTCCTACTTTCGTATTCTGCTCATTTACCCGAACAGCAATAGACGATGCTTTAAACCCCCCGGCTAAAAGCCCTTCTATGACCCTCTTTCGAGCAAGTTCTTTTTCAGATAGAACGACAGAGTCTTCTAAGTCGAGGAATATTTCATCAACTTCGATTGTTCGAGCTTTCGCAATCATTTTTTCGCTAGAGCCTGGAACGGCGAGGACAGATCTTTTTGAAGCTACATTACTTCTTTTCATGTAACTCGTTAACAATCTCTTCTGAGTGCTCTCCAAGTTTAGGACCTACCGAGTTTATTTTCCCCGGTGTTTTTGACATTCGAGCCACTAGATTTTGCATCAAAATTCCATCAACCCGAGTGAAACTTTCACGTGCGATGAAATGAGGGTCCTCAATAACTTGCTGCATGGTATAAACCGGAGCAATAGCTGCATCGGCTGCTTCAACAATCCTAATAACCTCCGCTGAAGGTTTTGAACTAATCCAACTCCTCGTCAATTCCTCTAAAGCCTCTCTATTTTCAAATCTTGATTGGAAAGATATGAATCTTGAATCTCCACCACCACCCATGGTTTCAATTAATCTACCAGCAACTGATTCAGCCGATGCCGAAAGTGCCACCCATGCACCATCAGAACATTGGTAAGTACCGCGAGGAATCGAGTAAGGAATGCTTGATCCTAACCTCGGCTGCAAATAACCCATTGAATCCCACGCTGCCGGCAATGGCCCCATGATTTGGAGCACTGAATTAACCAAATCGATGTCAACGATTTGTCCCTGTCCTGTTTGTTTGGCATGAAAAATCGCCATCATCGCAGAGAAAGAACCAACAAGAGCAGTCACTTCATCGGTCAGGGCAATTGGCGGAAGCAGAGGACCCCCGTCTGGTTCGCCTAATAGACCCGATAGGCCAGATAGCGCTTCGGCGATCGTAGCAAAGCCAGGCTTTTGTGCATAAGGTCCTGATTGTCCGAAACCTGAAACCCGTAGTACAACCAATTTCGGATTTCTCTTAATCAACTCATCTGGATCCAACCCAAGCTGCTCAATTTTGCCTGGACGCATATTTTCAATAAACAAGTCTGCGGAGTCAATTAATTCTTTGAGTATTTCTAAATCAGCGTGTTGTTTCAAATCAAGGGTGATTGAGCGCTTTCCTCGATTTACAAGTTTCCACCATAATGAATCGGATTCACCAGGCTGAGTCCAACCCATGGATCTTGTTGAGTCTCCAGAGGGTTTTTCAACTTTAATAACATCAGCACCATAATCGGCAAAATATTTCCCTACACCTGGACCCGCAACTACGGTAGCTAAATCGATCACTTTCAAACCAACGAGAGGTCCCTGATGTTTCTGATCTCCCATCAATTTACCTTCTTTAATGGCAGCATTACAGAGCGTTCAAAGGTACAAACAACTTCTCCATTTTGGTTAGTTCCCTTTGTTCTTACAGTCAAGATGCCCTGGGTGGGTTTACTGTTAGAAATTCGCTTATCAAGAACCTCTGTGCTGGCATAAATTGTGTCACCATGAAATACGGGGAGCAAATGTTTTAACTCCTTGACACCTAAACTCGCAATTGCTTTTCCCGATATGTCATTTACTGACATGCCAGTTAGCAAGGCATAGATATAAGTTCCAACGACGAGATTCTTACCGCCTGCCATCTCTGTTTTTGCATAATTACTATCAATATGCAAAGGGCTTCCAGCCATTGTCAATAGACAAAAGAGGTGGTCCTCAGATTCGGTGATAGTTTTGCCTGGCCAATGCTTATAGATATCGCCCACTTCAAACTCATCGAAAACCCGACCATAGCGATCAGACCGTGCGTCGAATTCACGTGTCATATTCAATCCTCGCTATTGGCTAACTTGGTTACGCGCTTAATATACAGAGATGAGGATTTTTAGTCAATCGGTTGACTAAAGAGATTCATGGGTTTATATTGGCCAGGTGCCTGACTCAAAGATTGCAAAATTAAACGTAGCCACCGTCGAAGCTGAACTACCCGCGCCTGTCATATTCGGCGATTGGGTTATGCGTACCCGTGAATTTGTGGTTGTAAAAGTCACTTTGGACTCCGGTGTCGAGGGCTGGGGCTTCACACTCACTCGAGATGGTGCTGTTGCCGAGCACATTCGAAAAACACTGCGAAATATTTACGTTGGTACATTTACTAAAGATCTGGAAACAACTTTTAGGATTGCCCAGCGCCGGAGCTTGGCATCTCACTCTGCCGGTGTTGGACTACGAGCCCTTTCTATTGTTGACTTAGCGCTTTGGGATGCACGCTCTAAAGAGGCTGGGCAATCCATTTCTAAATTCCTCAATGGAGGTCGACCTCCAATGCCAGCAACTGCAATCGTAGGGTACCCCCCAGCCACAATGGGAGAACAGGAAGTCTTTGACCAAGTTGCAGATCTATATTCACAAGGCTGGCGCCGATTTAAAGCACCAGTTGGTACCAGCAATCAATCAACTGCCGAAAGATTATTTGCTGCCAGAAAAGCCGCACCAGACGCGTGGATTGGTTGTGATGCCGCCTGGATCTTTAACGACGTGGCTGGGGCAGTGGAGCTTTTAGATATGTTGGATGGAGTTAATCTTGGTTGGTTTGAAGATATTTTTCCACCTGGAAATGCTCAAGTTGTGGCGGACTTAAGAGCAAGGACGAAAACCCCGATTGCTATGGGAGATGAGCAAGGCGGGATTTATTACCCAGAGGCGTTGATTGCAAAATCAGCAGTAGACGTAGTCCGTATTGATTTGACGTGTATGGGTGGGATCACTGGTGGTAGAAGAATTGTTGATGAGTGTTTAAAAGCAAAAGTTGGTTTTAGCGCGCACATGTTTGCTCACGTACACAGTCAAGTTTTTGGAGCATGGGGCTTTGAGGATGTTCCAATTGAATGGGGAGTTCCTTGGACAGGTGTTGACCCTTATGCTGATAGTTTGGAGCAACCGAAAATTGGATCTAACGGCAGGATGGAGCCGCTGAGTGAAAAACCAGGCTTTGGGGAACTCATCAACTTTGACTGGGTAAAAACTCAAAAATGCGTGGACCCAGAGAAAATATTAGTCATTACTTAAGCAGCCAAACTTACCCAGCAGGAAAACTCCTTTGTTTTCATTCCGACTACACTTAGGGCGATCTGAATAGCTTATAGAGTTAAGGGGATAGGGGTGCAAAATGGCGACAAATAAAGACGTAGCTAGAGCAAAACCCCCAAGAGCCACTATCCGCGATGTAGCTAGAATTGCAAGAGTTGATCCGAGCCTTGTCTCTAGAATTGTAAATAATGATCCAAAAGCTAGCGCATCCATTGCAACCAGGAAACGGGTTTTAGATGTTGTAGCCGAGTTGGGATATCGTGCCAACTCTGCAGCACGGATGTTGAAAACTGCGCGGACGCAAATGATTGGACTGCTGTTACCCGACTTAGCAAATCCCATGTATTCCGCGATCATTTCTGGAGTTGAAAAGCGTTGTTCAGAAATAGGATACGGGGTCTTGCTTGGCGATCATGCAGAAGGTCACTCTGAAAAGACTTTCGCAGACTTGCTTGAACGTGGCCAAGTGGATGGCCTTTTGATAGCTTCGGGCACACTCTCTGACTCATTCTTAAAGAACGAAGTCTTAAATCGTCATAATTCGGTAGTAATGATTAATCGAAGAGTGAGAGGGGCCGCTGCAAGCGTTATCGTAAAAGATGAACTTGGAGCCGAACTAGCAGTTCAACATCTTTCCCAATATGGCACAAAGACAATTACAGGCATATTCGGCCCACAACATATTGAGACATCGCAACGCCGCAAGAAAGGCTTTGAGTCGGCAGCTGAGAAGCTTGGACTTAAGCACCAAAGTATTGAAGTCGCATCGTGGGGCATGGAGGATGGACGAAAAGTTGGACTTGAGCTTTTAAAGAAGAAGGTTTTGCCAGACGCAGTTTTTACTTCGACAATTATGATGGGTATTGGCTTCCTGAGAGCGGCCCACGAGCTCTCAATCAAAATACCTGAGGATGTGCGTGTGGTTGCATTGCACGATAGCTCGATTGCAAATTACCTCACGCCCTCCTTGACCACGGTTAATCTTCCAACCATTGAGATGGGTGTCCAGGCGGTGGACTTACTCGTAACGATTATGAACGGGGGCACACCGGCCAATTTGGTCGTAAGCGATCTTCCAACGCTGACCATTCGCGAGTCTTCCCGTAGGGACCCACAATAAAATATATTTAGTCAATCGGTTGACTAATTTTACCCTTTCCAATAGCCTGCTCGTACTTAGGCATTTAGTGCACCGAAGGGGGAGCTTTTTACATGGCTCAAATAACAAAGGCGCATCACACCGGCATTTCCGTTCGCTCAATGGCGGAGTCAACCAAGTTCTACAAGGAGCTTCTTGGGTTTGAGGAGGCATTTTCATGGAACCCCCAAGCCGATTACATAGGCGTGCTCACTGGTTATCCAGAAGTAGATCTCAAGGCAACGATTTTGAAAATGCCAGGGGTGGATGTCTTTCTTGAACTTCTGGAGTATGGAAATGTTGAAGTAAAGGACATCGACCATGGAAATGCAAACCCCGGGATTGCTCATATCGCCTTCTTTGTCGATGATGTAGATGCGATGTACACGATACTGACGGACAAAGGCGTTAAGAGCGTTTCAAAACCAGTTATACCTACTATTGGACCCAACAAAGGTGGGCGAGCGATTTACATGATTGATCCAGATGGCGTGAGAGTGGAATTAATTCAAAGTTCAAAGTCTTTCGGCGAATACACAGGCGAATAAATATGGAGTTCATGGTATTTATTACGAATACTTTTCCAGCTGATGGAGACAAGAACTTGCTTGCAAAATTAGCCGACGCAGAGAGTGCTCGTGCTGCAGAGTTAGCGGCCGACGGTGTAATTAAGAAAATTTGGCGCAGGACAGGCCAAAAATCTAATGTTGGAATATGGACTGCATCGGATGCGACCCAACTGCATTCAGCAATTTCAAGTTTACCTTTTTTCCCGTGGCTAGAGGTTGAGGTTTGGCCCCTTGCCGAGCACCCAAATGACCCGAAGAAATATGGAGACCTGAAATGACAGTAATGCGTACGCGTCAAGCAGTTATTCAAGCACTTTCAGATGAGCTCGAAAGTGATCCAACTGTTTTCTTGATGGGAGAAGACATCGGTTCAGGTGGACCATTCAAAGCCACAGAGGGTTTAATTGAAAAATTTGGCGACGAGCGAGTCATTGATACTCCAATATCTGAGATGGCCTTTCTTGGTGCAGGTGTTGGTGCAGCTGCGATGGGAATGCGCCCAGTTGTAGAAATGATGTTTATCGAATTTATTGGTGTCGCCCTTGATCAACTAACAACGCAAGGCGCTTTCTATCGTTACTTATCAAGAGGTGCCTATGAAGTTCCACTAACAATTCGAGCCGCCGCTGGGGCTGGCTTAGGTTTTGGTTGCCAGCATTCACAGATATTAGATCAGTGGTTTAGGGGAAATGCGGGCATTAGCTTGGTTATTCCTTCTAGCCCTCAGTCCATGTACGGACTTCTAAGAAGTGCGATTAGGAGCAATGATCCAGTCGTCGTCCTAGAACATAAAGCTCTCTACGGTGAGCGCGGTGAAGTGATAACCGGAGAAGCGGGAATTATTCCGATTGGCCAAGCGAGCGTGGTAAAAGAAGGTAAAGATTTAACCATGGTTGCAATTGGAAGCACAGTCCTTACTGCAAAAGCTGCTATGGAATCACAAAATGAGTGGACCGCCGACATAATCGATCTTCAGACGTTAATTCCTTGGGATAAAGCAACAGTGATGAAAAGTGTCGCTAAGACTGGTCGCCTTGTAATAGTTGAAGAGAGTTCTTACTCAGGGGGTTGGGGAAGTGAAATATCTTCAGGGGTTGTTTCTCAACTTTGGGGACAATTAAAAGCACCTCCGCATCGGATTACTTCGCCAGATGCACCAATTCCTTATGCCGTGGAGTTAGAAAAGCGCTACCTGCCAAGCCCTGAATACGTTGTATCCCAAGTTAACGAGCTTCTAAAAACTGGTAAATGTCCAGCACCTTGGTGGGAAGGATTCAAATCATGACTACATCACTCACGCGTCGCAAAGCGCTCAGTACTGAGCTAGGGCGTCTAGAAAGGATGCTTGAAATTCGTGCAGTTGAAGAGAGTATTCAAACTCTTTATAACGATGGACATGTACGAGGAAGTACTCATTTAGCTATCGGCCAAGAAGCCGTATCGGTTGGCATTGCAAGCGTACTAAGACCAACAGATGTTGTTACTTGCACTTACCGTGGACATGCTGCGGCATTAGCTTTAGGAGTTTCGCCAGAAGGAGTGCTCGGTGAGATTTGTGGAAGAGTGATTGGTTGTTCTGGCGGGATGGGTGGCTCAATGCACTTGATGGATGCCAGCGTCGGGTTGATGCCAACATTTGCGATTGTTGGAGCAGGTCTGCCTGTTGCCGCGGGTGTTGCGCTAGCCGCAAAGCTTAAAAAGAATGATTCGGTTGCGTTAACGATTTTTGGTGACGGTACTACAAATATTGGCGCTTTCCATGAGACGCTAAATATGGCAAGTATTTTCAAACTTCCAATCATTTTTGTGATTGAAAATAATTTATATGGGGAATACACACGAATTAATTTAAGTACTCCTATTAGTGATTTAGCCGATCGCGCCGATTCTTATGCCATGCGAAAAGAGATTGTAGATGGACAGGATATTGATGCAGTCATGAAGTCAATTTCGGCCGCTGTAGATTTTGCGCGAGCGGGGAATGGCCCATCACTCATCGAAGCTAAGACTTATCGTTATAGCGGTCACTCACGCTCTGATCCAGCCACTTACCGCACACCTGGGGAACTTGATGAGTGGAAAAAGCGCGATCCGCTAGATATTGCAGCTGAAAAACTCATTGTGAGTGGTGATCTCACAGGTAAGGACCTAGAGGAAATGAAATCTAATATCGACTTACGAGTCGCAAAAGCGATTGAGACCGTGCTTGCCAGCGATGGACCCTCATTAGATGCACTTTTACAACACGTGAACGCGAATAGGAAGTAGCCAATATGACTGAAGAAGTTGTGGTACCCGTTGATTACGCCAGGAATCTCTTTGAGCTAAGCGGTCGAACAGCAGTTATTACAGGTGGTGGCAGCGGATTGGGCGCTGCCATTGCAATCGGATACGCCCAAGTGGGAGTGAAAGTCGCTTTACTCGATGTGAATGAGGAGGGAATGAGGGCGACTCAATCCATCATTTCATCTCAAGGGGGAGTTGCAGAGGCTTTTTTATGTGACGTAACTTCAAAGAGTGTGATTGCGGATGTCTCAGAAAAGATTGTCAACAAATTCTCAAGCGTCGACATCTTAGTCAACAGTGCCGGTTCTGCCTTTAGATGCCCAGCTGAGGATTTTCCGGAAGATAAATTGGATTTCATTCTCAACCTTAATTTAAAGGGAACGTATTTTGCTGGCCAAGTTTTTGGAAACATAATGCTCAAACAGGGGAAAGGTAGCATTATTAATATTGCATCAATTGGTGGCTTTAATGCATATCCTCTGGCGAGTGCTTACCTTGCCTCAAAAGGCGGAGTCGTCCAGTTGACTAAATCATTTGCCCTCGAATGGGGCGCAAGAGGCGTAAGAGTTAATGGCATTGGCCCCACTCTGATGGATTCACCTCTCACAAAGCAGGGAGCTTCGGTGTCATCGATTACTGCTGATTTTATAAAGTCAAGAATGTTGCGCGAACGTCTTGGTCTACCACGTGAATTAATCGGCGCAGCAATATTCTTAGGCAGCGATGCTTCCACATTAGTAAATGGTCACACAATTATGTGTGACGATGGATACCTGATTGCGTAAATGATGAAAATTGTTAAGGTTCGTGCTGCGACAATCAATCATGTACTTCCCGTTCCAATTGTTTATGGTAATTGGATTATGGACCATCGGGAATTTGCATTGGTCAGAGTCGATTTAGATGACGGCACTGCCGGATTTGCATATGGGTTAACTAGAGATGGCCCGATATCCGCAATTGTGAATCGCTCGATTGCGCCTTGCTATGTCGGTCGTGAAATTGATGATCCAAAACAGTTGTATTTTGGCGCATTGTGGACTAATCACGCCGTCCATGCTGCCGGGATAGGAATGCGAGCTTTGTCTTTGGTGGATATAGCATGTTGGGATGCTCTTGCAAGGAATCAGAAACAATCTTTCCAAGAATTGTTGGGCGGAGAGGTCTCTGATCTTCCCGCAACTGCAATTGTTGGATACCCGCCAACAATGTCACCGGATGAACTTGCAACTCAGATAGTGGATTTAAAGAAAAAGGGCTGGAAGAGATTTAAAGTTCCCATTTCTCCCGATTTGGAGTTATCCGAAGCCAGGCTTCGAGCAGCGCGCGAAGCCGCTCCTACCGAATGGATTGGCTTTGATATCAATATGGTGCTGCGAACTAGCGATGAAGTGATTGCGTTTGAAAATCGAATCCGTGATTTGAAACTTGGTTGGATAGAAGATGTTGTACCGCCGGGTGATGCAGAGATGGTAGCGCGCATCCGGCGAGGTTCTCAGACACCAATCGCAATGGGTGACGAACAAGGCGGTTCGTATCATCCAGAAGCCCTACTCACCGCTAAGGCGGTCGATGTCATTCGCGTTGATGCTACGACTAATGGCGGCATAACTGGACTGCAAAAGTCACTTGACCAGGCTAGGACTGCCGGCGTGAAAGTTTCGCCTCACATGTTTCCACATTTGCATTCAAGACTTCTTCCAATTTTCGGCTTTAAAGATGTACCAATTGAATGGGGTATTCCAGGAACTGGCGTGCACCCAATGGATGATGGTTTAGAGCAGCCAATAATTGTTGAAGGAAGGATGAAGCCCCTGGCTACGTCAATCGGATTAGGCAAAATTGTTGATTACGATTGGATAGCAACACAGCAGATCAGCGACGAACATAGAGTGTTGGCGTCAATTCCTGCCTCTTGTCTTAAATAAGAAGGTCAATTTAATGTAGTGAAGGATGCCGCCACCAGTTAGTTGCGCTGATGAAAGTATTGAAATTG
>SESG01016566.1_pt1 | contig 15593 bp, 12 predicted proteins | sample 3171421 | NCBI WGS metagenome assembly SESG01 (sample SAMN10866946, study PRJNA518727) | freshwater metagenome | biome: subpolar coniferous forest; feature: holomictic lake; material: water; isolation source: holomictic Lake 227, 6 m and 8 m depth | place: Canada: near Kenora, Ontario | collected... | reverse complement strand
ATACAGCTTCCTGTGGAGATACTCTCTATCAATTCAGATATTCTCTACCCGAAAGAGGAGCAGGAGGAGTTGGCCCGGTTTATGCCGAAATCAAATATTCTCTACCTTGACGAACCATACGGCCATGACGCTTTTCTTATTGATGTTGAACGGGTCAGCCGTATGGTCAGGGATTTTCTGGGCGGTCGGGCTTCCACAGCTCACTCGGCAGCCTGAGAAATCTCGTCGAAGCGTGTATAGTGCCGCAAGACCTCTGGAACCATGACAGAGCCTTCCGCAGTCTGATAATGCTCAAGCAGGGAGACCATAAGTCGCGAGGTCGCCAGGCCTGAGCCATTGAGGGTGTGCACAAACTCCGGTTTTGCGTTACTCTCGGGCTTGAAGCGGATGTTGGCGCGCCGCGCCTGGTAATCCTCAAAGTTTGAGCAACTCGATGCTTCAAGATATTTCTGTTCAGCCGGCGACCAGACCTCGATGTCATAACATTTTGTCGCGTTGGCACTGATGTCGCCGCTGCAGAGCAAAAGCACCCGGTACGGTATTTTCAAGGCTATGAGAATTGCTTCGGCGTTTTCACGGATCTTTTCAAGCGCCACATACGACTCTTCCGGACGGGTAAACTTTACCATCTCAACCTTGTTGAACTGGTGCACCCTGAGAAAGCCCCTGGTATCTTTGCCGTAACTGCCCGCTTCGCGACGGAAACAGGCTGAATAGGCGGCATAGGAGATCGGCAGCGCTTTGGCATCCAGCATTTCGCCCCGGTGCAGATTGGTTATTGGCACTTCTGCCGTTGGAATGGCGTAGAGGTCATCCTCCTCCATATGGTAGACCTGATCGGCGAATTTTGGCCACTGTCCGGTCCCCCTGAGCGACTCCTGGTTGACGAAAAAGGGAGGAAAAACTTCGGTATAGCCGTGGCGCTCGGTATGGCAGTCGAGCATGAAATTGATCAGTGCGCGTTCAAGGCGGGCACCTTTGCCTATGTAGACCGGAAATCCTGCTCCGCAAACCTTTGCACCCCTTTCAAAATCAAGAATCCGGAGCGATTTGCCCAGTTCAAGGTGGTTTTTGACCGGAAAATCAAGATCGTGGGTAAAGGATACCGGCTCCGTGAAGATCTGGTTGTCTTCAGCGGAACGGCCGGGAGGAACGGATGGATGCAGCTTGTTGGGGAGACCTAAAAGAATCGCCTCCATATCCTCTTCAAGAGGGCCAAGCAAGGCATTCATGCCGGCAATTTCCTCCGAAACTGATTGCATCTGGAGGATAAGCGCTTCAGATGAGCCGACGCCACTTTTTTTAATGTCAGCAATCTCTTTTGAAACCTTGTTGCGCAGTGCTTTCAGATCGTCTGAACGCTGTACCAGTCCTTTGCGTTTTTTGTCGAGATCAAGAAGCTGAGCAACTTTTGGCTCCTCGGAGGCAAGCTGGCGGTTGCGGAGCATGGAAATGATCTCTTCCGGATGCTGACGGATGATGTTGATATCAAGCATGATGATGTCGGGAATGGGTTATACAGAAAGCAGTGACTTGACGATCTCCTGAACTTTGGTGCCGTCAGCCTTGCCCTTGAGTGCTTTCATGGCCTGGCCCATTACTTTGCCGATATCTTTCATCGATGTCGCACCTGTTTTTGCTACAATATCCTCTACGATGGCCTTCAGGTCATCATCGCAAACCGGTTCCGGCAGGTACTCTTCGATGACGGTGAGTTCTGCAAGCTCTATTGCGGCAAGGTCTGGACGGCTTCCGGCTGTAAACTGCTCAATGGCATCACGGCGTTTTTTGGCAAGGCTTACCAGCACCTCGATTTCCTGTTCATCACTCAGCACTCCTTTGCCGGCAACACGGATGGATACCTCTTTTTCAAGCAGCGATGCCCGGATGGAGCGGATGGCGTTCAGACGGGTCTTGTCGCCGCTTTTCATTGAATTTTTCAGATCCAGATCTATTTTTTCTTTCAGACTCATGGTTGGGTAGGCTCAAAAGTTTTTTAAAAGAAGAATGCGCAAAATACAGGAAAAAAAGCGGCTTTCCCACAAGGGCAATGGCTTTGTTTATTCTTTGAGATCACCGCCAACCGGCCGGAGCACAAGTTCTTCCACCGATGTTCGCTGTGGCATGAAATAGGCGTTGACCAGAGGCTGGGAGACATCTTCAGGCATCATCATGAGGGATTTCATGGCATCAGGAACTTCACCCCACATCGGGGTGTAAACGGCGCCTGGCATGACATTGGTAATGCGGACATTGCATGCTTTTGCATAGAGCCGTATCGCCTCGACCAACCCTTTTTGACCAAACTTCGACATGCAATAGACCGAAGAGCTCTTGAAAGCTGTTTCAGCCGCAATTGAGGTGATGAAGAAGATATGGCCGGACCTCTTCTCTTCCATGATAGCAAAAACTCGCTGTGTAAGGAAAAAAGTGCCCTTGAGGTTGACCGACATGGTAGAGTCAAAATCTTCCTCTGTCAGCTCTGCGAGCGGCTTGAACCGTCCTACGCCCGCATTGTTGACCAGGCAGTCAATGGTGCCGTAGCGTTCAACGGTGGAGCTGACCAGTCTGTCAATCTGGGCCGTGTCAGCAATGTCCATCTGGAATAGATCCGTCGCAGCCCCGAAAGAGCGGCATTCAGCTGCAACAGACTCCAGATCGGCAAGGGTTCTTGATACAAGGATCAAGACGGGATCAAACTCCGCCTGTGTTTCTGCCTTCTTGGCAAAATCAAGGGCAATGGCCTTGCCAATTCCTTTGCCGGCACCGGTGATCATGATGACATGTTTCATTATTGAGTGATTAACTGTTTTTATTATATCGGTATGAAATGATTATTCGTGAGCGCTGTGTCATGTAGCAACTGTAATATTGTTGTGTTATTTGGTCGCGGCGACGAATAAATAAGAAAAAATGCATATATTTCACACGTAAATAAACGGCAAATGTGTGTCATTCCTGACTGCATTGCACATCCTCAAAAAGTGGTAAATTGTAATGCTTATCATGACAATAAGCAAAGTTAAATGGTTTGATGGCAAAAAAGGCTACGGCTTTCTTTTGAATCCAGAGGGTGGTGAGGATATTTTTGTTCATTTTTCCGCCATCCAGTCAGAGCAGAACTTTAAGGTACTGAATCAGGATGCCCAGGTTCATTTTGAGCTTGACAAAACGCAGAAAGGGTTGCAGGCAAAAAATGTCCGTGAAATTTCCCTGAACGATTCGGCAAATGGTTCGTCTGCCCAGTTCTCCTTCGGCTGAAGAGGCAGGGGCAGGGTATCAGAGAAGCAAGCTGTCCCGAAAGCTGAACCATCCCGTTTTCCCTATAATGATGTGATCCAGCAAATCAATCTGGATGATAGCGCTAGCCTTTTTGAGGAGGTCAGTGACCTGCTTGTCGGCATTGCTTGGCTCAACATCGCCCGAAGGATGGTTATGCACCAGGATGATAGCGTGAGAACTCTCTTTTATGGCCGCCTTGAATACCTCCCGCGGGTGAATGAGTGCGGCATTAAGCGTTCCGACAGAGACAAGCTCGGTTTTGATAATCTGGTTTTTGGTGTTCAGGTGCAGTACAAAGAGATGCTCTTTTGTTTCATCCGGAACCCGGCCAGCCATGTACTCAAAGATATCCTTTGCAGACTGTATTTTTTTATTCTGGTTGCTGCTGTAATGGATTCGCTTGTTCAGTTCGAAAATCGAAACGATCTGCATTGCCTTGGCCTTTCCGATTCCCTTGATCTCCTGGAGTTCCTTGATTGTTGTACTGGAAAGCTTTTCAAGGGTAAACCTGGCAATGATTTCGTTGCAGGTATCAACAATATTGAGGTTTTTGGTTCCGGTCCTCAGGATAATGGCGAGAAGTTCAGCGGAACTGAGTGAAGCTGCCCCGCTTCGCAGAAAGCGCTCCCTCGGTCTGTTCTCAAGGGCAATATCATGTATTCGCATTGCTCGCTTTTTCCTGTTGCTGTTGAATAAATGCCGTGGCGGCAGCGTAATTAAAGTGTATTTATTTAACGTAAGCAAAAAGAGGGAGAAGTGGAAGTGATCTTTTAAGGCTGTGGCATCTCTGAAATCCGGCAATATTATTTTAATCGTTGACCTTCAGGACTTATTCATCATAATCCGCCCAATTGTTTGGCGTCTCGTACCAGCGGATTTGTGTCAGTCTTACCCCGTCAGGCAGATGGTGCCGGATCTGGTTGAACGCCCACTTTGCAAGCGATTCAGCCGTCGGCGGCTCATCGGTGACCAGCACCCGTGAATTGCGCTTTATGATAAAGTCGAGATCTTCATGATCCTCTTTCCATACGGCAAAGCCGTGATCAAGCTTGTCGTGAATGTGTTCAACCATAATTTCTTTCAAAAACTTGAAATCCATCACCATTCCCTCTTCGCCGTCACCCTTCTGATCAATCAGCTCACCTTCGACAGTGGCAATAACCACCCCCCGGTGACCATGCAACTGGTTGCAGAACGAAAAGCTGTTCGGAAGGGTATGGCCGTAATCGATCTCTATTTTTCGTGAAATGCGCATCATTGTATGAATATTCTCTCTACCGGTTTACCTTTAGCACAGCCAAGTGTACGCAAAAAAATACTTTTTCGCGAATTGCGGTTTTTTGGTCCCTCTTGTCGCCGTCAGCTGATTGGGGTGAAGAAGAGGGACTTGAAAATATCTCTTTGCGTTTATTGGGAAAGCTTTACGATGGTATAACCGGCCTCCCTGAGCAATCGTGGAATATTTTCTGAAACCAGGGAGAGGTATTTATCTTTTGCTTCTTTTGGCAGACGTTCCCAGTCTACGAGCAGGGCATGAAGCTGTTTTTCTTTATTGGTTTGGATGGCAAATTTCCACCCATCCTTCAGTTTGGCATCCATCCACCGCTCGTGTTCCAGTATCGCCATCTCTTTCAGTTCCGTTATCAGAAATTCAACAGGTTGTTCATTGTTGCGCATGGGAACAATGGCATAGCCAAAAGCCGCGAGTTTATTGGGGATTTCACGGACAAGAGCACGGTTCATCTCCTTCTTGTGCGGTGAGAGGGCAGTATAGCCTACCAGTGAACTGTGTGTTTTGGGGTTTGCATTTTCATCAGTAACGTGCGCCCATTCGTAGCCCTGGCTTTTAAGGTTGTTGTAATACAACTGATGGTTAAGCCGGGCTAATTTTTCTAGCAGTTCTTCATTGAGTTCCAGATGATGAACCATTGCCATAAAGGAATGCGGATCAACATGCAGTTCCAGTTGTTCTTCGGGCGGCAGGAAGGAACGGTTAAAATGAGTTGCGTTGCCAAGCCGGCTCATGGCAACAATTGCCTCCATTGAGCGTGACCCATGCCGATAGCTTTCAACCCTGAGAAACGCGCGAATGATGCCCGTATCGATACGCAGTACGCGATTCCTGTCGAATAATTGGGGAGTCAGCCGCTCGAACAGTGAACGCAGGAGAATCGCCCTACGCACAATGAAATAGGGATCATCTCGACCTTCAGACAGTTGTGGATTCGGGCCAAGCACATTGAGAAATCCTTTCAGTCGGCTGAGGAAGTCAGGAACTTTTGCTTCAACAAGCTCACTCTGCTTTTCGGATTTTGTAAAAGATTCAAGACTTGAAGAGGTGCCGCCAGCGAAGACAAAAATAGCTTTGCCTATTGGGTGGGTAAGCTGTCCCTGCTGAAATTCACCGTCCTGCATCGGTGCAAGAAAGTAACGCAGCCAACCTAGTTTTTTGCCGTCAAGCGATGAGTCGAATTCATCCCAGAATGCCAGCGGTATTTTGCCGGATAATGCGACATCACGAATTTGATGAAAGGCATCGCTCAGGTCAGCGGGGCTTTTGAACTGTGAGAGATTGAAAGTATAGGTTTTTTCTGCAATTTTTTTGTCCGGATTGGCCGCTTTGGCTATCTGCTTGACTGCGAATGATTTCCCTGAACCGGGAGGGCCAAAAACAGCGATCGAAATAGGGCGATCTTCCTGCTGATTGCAATATTCTGAAATAAGGCTGTGAATGCTTCTGAGTGATTCGATTTCCTGGCGATCCACCGTAACAAGCTCTCCAAATTCCCCAATCGGAATATTTTTCAAGGCAGCTTTTGCGCCCTGAAGGACTATCCGCTGACTTAACTCTTCAAGGTCATTATAATAACGATCTCTCAAGATTGTCCATGATGATGGCTGCGATTGTTGCTCAATATTTCGTGTCGGGCATTCGGCAACTGCCAGAGGCATCTCTCCGCTCTTCAAATGAGCAATAATATCTTCAATCGGAAACCGTAAGCGAGGTGACGAGTCAGTTCCTCCATAATACCCTGCCTTATGCAGGTGACGCATTGCCAGGATGCCTGCCTGGATTCCTTTCGGAAAGTCAGGCTTTTCATTGTTGATGATAATTTCGCGAACAATGCCTGTTACCAGTACCGACGTTTTTCCAATAATTTCTCCTTTACCTGCAGGCCATTCACGCTCCATGTATATTGGATCAAAAAGAAGCTGGGACGGTTCATGCTTTTTCACTCCAGGCAGAAGAATAGCGCCGGTTGGGCCGAATGAAACGATTGTGTAGGCCGAATTGGTCAGGCTGTTGATCATGAGATTGTGTGTCAGTTCCCAGATCAGTTCCTGAGCGGTTTTTTCCCATGAAATCTGAGCGCTGACCTGAATAGCCGACTGCCGTAAATCGTTAATGCTTAGGACGACAATAAGCCTATCCGAGAATTTTGATACCAGATGCTCCCATAAGGCTCCCTGTGCGACCGGCTGCGACATTTTTACTATAATCCATGGAGCGTTTTTATCCTCGTCAGGGTGGCTTATCGCTTTTGGCCAGTGAGACGGTTGATCTCTGAAACCGAGATTACTATCATCAAGGACGATAATATCGGCATTATCGGGGCCGGTGGGAACATTGCCGTCTTCGTGTTGATCCGCAGCTATTTTGGAGGAGCGGTCCAGACCAAGAAAACGCTCAACCCGCCAGACGACGTTGGCGGGAGCATCCTTGTCGCGGTATGGAGCCCAAACGGAATAACAGTGATAGTATCCTGGGGCGAATGGATCAATCGTTTTTGTTGAGGTTGTGTGCGCACTTGTAACATCAACAGGAACGTGCAACTCTTCCTTGAGCTGATTCGCCATGGATGTCATGAGATCAGCAAGGAGAGCGGCACTGCCATGTTGCCAACTCATTCGGCAAAGGAGGTCGGCACTGACATCTTGCCAGTTCACTCTGCAACTGTCGTCACCGGTCCAGTCAGTTACTTCATTTAATTCGCGTGAGATATGTGCGATATTCCAGTCAATGGTAACATCACCGGTAACAAAAACAGAGATGACATCCTGTTTATTTTGCATGGTCAGTGAAATTTGATTTTGATTTATGAAAGGGAGTCGTGCGAATGCCAATAGGGTCAGGCTCATAGTACGGAAAGCTCAAAAACAAGCACATTCCAGTTCAGATAAAGGGTAAAACATAAGTGGTTCAAGTTGGCCGTTTATATCAAAATTAGCAAATAATTGGTAATTAGCCGATAGTTCAGGAATCTTCCTTTTAAGCTATTTATCGTATTCCTTATCAGTAAGCAACAGTCGATCCTTGCCGAATGGGTGGAATAATAAGTGATTATCTCGGTTTTGAGTTTTTTTTGTGTGCTATTTGTGTACTTTGTTTTATGAAGCAAAGCTGGTATTTAGGTTTTTTACAAAGCCGGTTTTGCTTGCTTTCGGGTTATAAGGGTTGATCGACGTATTCAATCCTTGTTAACAAATTTAACAGGATGACAACGATGAAAAAGAAGATTTGGTTGGTTTTGGCAGTTGCAGGTATGCTTCTCAGTGTTCCCCATGTTGATGCTCAGGCCGTAGTCAAGGTTCAGATTGGTGTCGGGGTTGGAGGGACTCACCATCATCCCCATAATCGCGGATATGATCAGTCCCGCCGTTACCGTGATGAAAGACGGCGTCATCGTGATATTGAGTATCGCAGACACCATCATCATCGTAGAAGCGGTATAACTATAAAGTTGTAAGTGCATTGCGCTCTGCCGTTGTGTGCTGTTTTTCGGCTTTCGTGTTGTAAAGCATAGACGTATCGGTTGTGAATGATGTGCAGGGTTTGATTGTTTGAATGGTTTCGCTATGAATCTAAGATCAAAAAAATGACATAATGATGAGAAAGATACTTCTTGTTGCGCTTGTTTTTTTATTTGCCGGTTGCGCCTCTTATTGGCATGAGAATTCCGATCATGACCGGCGTTCACATCATCATGAAGAGGGCAGGGATGCTGGCGGTGACAGGCAGCACTCGGGCACAAGGTAAAGCCTCTTGTCTTGCCCCGGAAGCAACAAAGCCCCGTGCAACTTTGCCGGGGCTTTGTTATTTAAGTGTTCTCCTCATTAAAGCGAAACGGTATCCTATTTGCCATTTCGTCGGTAAAGTCAGTTATGGACGAGTCCAGATGGAACCGCCAAAGCCGCCGGTTTTATAGGTTGCGGTAGCTTTGTTTGGAGTATCCAGACGAAGAATCAGGATTCCCTCACTCATGACTGAGCCTTTTGGAACATCAGCCCAGCGGAGAACGATCTGGTTTCCGTCAATGTGGCCTGATGCAACATTGGACCATACCGGCCCAGTTGGAGAGCGCTCTCCAAACCAGAAGACCTCTTTGCCAAGCTGCCTCAGGTAATAGGTGCCTCCGTCATTACAGCTCCATCTGCCAGTTAAATCGGCAAAAGCAAGAGCAGGAATGGAGAAGATGACAAGAAAAAGCAGCATTTTCAGTTGTTTCATGATTGTCTCCAGGGTTAGGGTTGGGAATGCGGGGGAAGGGAACATACCCACCGCCTAAAAATTCAGCGACAAAAGGATTCTGCATTTCTGCAGAAAAACCCCTCAATTTCAGTATAAAAAAACTATCTATTATGCGCAATTTATTCGTTGAAAAAGCGAGAGAAATGCCGTATTAAAAGCGCTTTACTGCCTGGACAAAAATCATCGGGGTGTCGGTTGGGTCGCTCTCTCCAGCGATTTTCCATGCGCAGGTTGCCTCGATGATATAGTTGCTCATGTTAAACCATTTCATGCCAAACCCTGCTCCGGTAAGGTTGCGGGTGTTATTGCCCGCTCCGGGGGTGGGTTTGGCATGGAGCAGTGCATAGCCATAATCAACAAACGTCCTGATCTGGAGTGAGCCGGGGAGTTCTCCGACAGATCCAAACAGATAGTCCAGTTCAGTTGTTGCAACAACACCCCTGTCGCTGCAAGATTCACCTCTTTGCCATGCACGTACTGCGCCGGGACCGCCGAGGGAGAGTTGTTCCGAGCTGGTCAGGTTTGTCTTGCTCCATTGGCCATAGGCTCCTGCGTAAAGAGACAATCCATGAGCAATGGTCTGGTTTCGGGCAAACATCATGGTCAGTTTTGAATAATCACCGTTGGTGTGCAGTCCGGTTGACGCTTGGTCAATCGAGAGCATTTCGGAATCATCAATACTCAGTTGTCCTCCCACAAAACCAAGCGAAAGCGAGGTTGAACCGCCCCCAAGAATCCTGTCCCGGCGAACTGAGGTAAGGCCAGCCTGCCAGGATGTTGTATGACGCTGATTTCTTAACGGTATACTCTCGATCCGGTCGTCAAGTATGCTGCCTTCTCCGGCAATGGTTGCATTAACGGTCAGATCTCTTTGTCGTATGAGCGGCTGGGTAATGGCAAGAGTCAGGTTGTGACCATTGCCTTCCGCGTTTAATGGTTCAAATAATCCACCCAGCCGATAGTTTACATAGGAATAGTTCAGTCCAATACTGGTTCCGGAGACGCTTACCGGTATGGAATAGGCTGACTGTATATTCTGGAGATCACTGGTCGAAGAGGTCTGCAGGCGCAAGGTGAACTGATCTCCCAGATGCAGCGGAGAATAGAGATTCATGGTGGCGCCAATGTGATTCTCTCCGGTTGCACGGTCTCCATAGTTGTCCAAGTCGAACAAAAAGCTGTAAGGCCTTCCTTCGGTGACTTCAAGGGTTGCTTTTGTTGTGCCGGGTCTGGAGCCTGGTTCGAGCAGAATGCGGGAAGAGATATTCGGAAGCTCGTTGGTTCTTATGACCATGGAGGTCAGGGAACTCTCTTTGAGTGGCTGTTCTATGGGCACCTGTTTGGCATGGGCTTCGAGGATGGAGGTCCGTATTCTTGTTTTGACTGGCCTGGTTTCAACATGGATATTTTCCAGGACGCCTTCACTGATTTCAATAACCAGGGGCATCCCCGGCTTTACTGTTTGCGGGGGAAAAAAAAGCGATGCAAGGAAATACCCTTTTTTTCGATAAGCATTGGTGATTGCTGCACTAGCATCATTAAGTCCGGCAAATGTCATCTTTTTGCCAATGCAGCCCGATATGAGCCGTGAAAGCTCGTCATTTGAAAAGAGCGTATTGCCGGTAAAGATAAAGCCTGTAACTTCGACCAAAGTGCTGTCTGGTGGCTGTTCATCGACTATCACCGGATTCTGAAAAGCCGGCAGCTCCTTTAGCGGTGCCAGAGATGGCAGGGGAGTACTCTCCTTGAGAATACGTCCTGCATCAGGAATTTCATCCGCAAAAGCGGTGCTTGCCGTCAAGGCTGAAGCGAACAAGAGTATTTTCAGTGATCTGGACATCGCAGACTTTGTGAAATTTACGCAACCGTGAAGGTGGATCAAGGTTTCAACCGGCGATCCATTTTTTAAAAAATTCTTATCCGATTTTTAGCAACAGGAGCGATCGGGCATGGTCGCCAAACTGGTCTTTGGCGGCAAGTTCCACCCGGTAGACCCCTTTTGCCTCTTTTGGGGGCTTCCCGGTTATAACGTTTCGTTTTGGATCAAATGACATCCAGACCGGTATTGATGAACCATTGACCGACAGCACTTCAAGGGAGATAACCGCATCAGGATTGCTGTGGCTGAACAGGCTGCCAGGGAGAGGAAAAATGAAGAAAGCCTCCGCAACTTCTGGCACCTCTATTGTATTGCCGGCAAGAAAACCACTGTTCTCTACCCGCTTTCCAGCCCCCGGAGCTGAGCGTTGCTGGATAGTAATGCTTTTGTTGATGGTACTGATTGCCCGACGAAAGCTGCTAACAGTGGTTTCTCCGTCAACCATTTGCCGCCCCGTCTGCTGTGCATCATTCATCCAGGCCAGTACCGGACTGCTCAGGCTCGGAATATCGATGTAGATAAAGCCGTTGCCGGATTCGCTTACACTGAGAGGCGAGTAGCTGCTATAGCTGGCGTCATAGTGACGAAAGTCGGCAATCAGTCCGCCCTTGACGTTTGTGTCGGCATTATCAGAATAGATTAGCCATCGTGCTGTTCCGGTGGTAGAGAGTATCGATCCCGAGCTGTTGATAAAATCATGGCCAGCCAGAATAATGCTGCTGCCGCTGGATGCATTGGCAGAGAGAACTCCAGAAGCAAGAGTGATGCCTGAATCGGCCGCGGGTCCATAGTTCACGGCGCTGATGGTGCCAGCGGTGACGGTGCACAAGGTGATATCACCATTTCCCATATTGCCCTTGCCAGTTCCATTGCGCATCTCGATGTTGACGTTTCCCGTACCCGCGTCGATAGCTGTGCCCGGTGCCATGGTGATTGTGGCGTTGCCAGCCATGCGCCCGGCTTCAACGACTCCGTTTGCCGGCGTGTCATTGGCCACCATGGTCAGGTTGCCGTTGTCAGTCGTGATATTGGCATTGATGAGAATGCTTTTTCCGGCATTGAGCTCAAGGTTTCCTCCATTGCCCAGAGGGTTACTCGCAACAATGGCTGAATTGATGGTGATGTCGTTGTTGGCCTTCAGAATGAGATGCTCGCCTGCATTGAGCAGTGAAGTTATGAGGGCAGGATTGAAGGTGTTGTCTGTTTCCGGATTGAAGGCGTACTCCTGTTGCACCGATTCCTTTCCATTGATGGGCGTAAGAATATCTACCCTGCCGGTTTTGTTGGACCAGGCAAAATCGCTGATGACGAAGCTTCCCTTCATGCTTCCTACCCTGAGCGGTGTAATGCTGCCGGTACCAAGTTGATCTTCCTTTTTGGAGCCAACCATGCTGTTTGCTGAACTGATCTCTCCGGTCGAGCTGCCGAGTCCACTCAACAGGGTTATTGCTCCTGCGTTGGTGATGGATCCATTGTTCCATAAGGGTGAGCAAACCACGTACTGGCCGTCAGGCATGGCGGTCACTGTTGTACCCACATGATCGCCTGTTTTTGAGCCCACCAGACTGTTTGCGGTGCTTATTGTTCCAACAGTTCCGCCAAAACCATCTCCCCAGCTCACCGCACCGGCATTGGTTATCGCTCCCCTGTTCCATTCCGTTGAGGAAACAACGTAATTGCTATTTTTCAGAGCAGTTACCTTATTTGACCCTGAATCATCCGATCCTGCGTAATCCTCTTTTGATGATCCCACCAGACTGTTGGCAGCGCTTATTACTCCGATGGTGCCACCATCTCCATTCCCCCAGGTCACGGCGCCCGCATCGGTGGCTGAACCATTATCCCAATAAGGACTACCCACCACGTAGCAGCCGTTCATAAGGGGTGTTATGTTATAGCGGGCACCATCATTTTTTGTAGAGCCGACAAGACTATTGGCCGAGCTGATTGCTCCGACTGTGCCACCAAGCCCATTGCCCCAGGTTACCGCTCCAACATCGAGGGCCAACCCGTTATCCCAATTCGGTGAAGCCACGACGAAATTGCTATTGGCCAGAGCTGTTACGGTTGAGGCAAGACCGTCCATTGTCGAAGAGCCGACCAGACTATTTGTCGTGCTTATCGCGCCTACAGTATCGCCAAGTCCGCTGCCCCATGTCACGGCACCAGCGTCGATGACAGAACCGTTGTCCCAAGAGGGAGAGTTAAGCACAAAATTGCTATTGGCCAGTGCTGTAACATGAGCTGAAGCAAGGTCGCCGGTCGTCGTACCGACCAGGCTGTTGGCCGTGCTTATCGTCCCCACTGCGCCGCTGATTCCGTCTCCCCATGTTACGGCACCTGCGTCGATGACCGAACCGTTGTCCCAGCTTGATGATATAACCACGTATGATCCATTGGTCAGCGCGGTTACCTCTTCGCCAACCATATCATCTTTTTTTGATCCGATGAGACTTTTTGAAACATTGACCTTTCCGACAGTAACGGTAAGTCCATTCCCCAGGGTCACCATACCTGCGTTAATGAGTGCACCTTTGTCCCAGCTAGGCGCGCTAATTACGTAGTTTCCATTACTTAGGGCTGTGACGCTGCCGACCTTGTCGCCCGTTTTGGTGCCGACCAGGCTGTTGGTCTCGCTTATCGATCCCGTTGTGCCACCAAGACCGTTTCCCCAGGTAACCGCCCCGACATTGTTGGCGGTTTCACTATCCCAAAACAAGGATGAAACTGCGTAATTTCCATTCATCAGAGGAGTTACATTGCCTACCTGATCAGTCTTATGTGATCCGACCAAACTGTTGGCTGCGCTGATTACCCCCGCTGTACCTCCGAGTCCGTTTCCCCATGTGACGGCACCGGCATCAAGAATTGCACCGTTGTCCCAGTTTGGTGCGCTGACCACGTAATTGTTGTTTGTCAGGGCAATCACACAGGATGACACACCATCATCGGCCGAAGAGCCCACGAGACTGTTGGTTTCGGAGACGATCCCGCTGATGCCAGTGGTTCCATCGATCCAGGTTACCGCACCGGCGTTCGCTTGACCTGCATTTGACCAGTTTTTTGTTGAGGTGACGGCACTGTTATTGTCGCTCAGGGCGGTTACCGTTTCACCGACAAGATCATTGGCTGATGAGCCGCAGAGCATGGAGAGCAAGGTGCCGTCCGGTTTGTAGAGCCTTACAGTTCCAGCCTCAGTTGCCACGAAATCGTCGTGAGGGCTGGCAACAATGATGTTGCCGTTGCCCAGTTCCAGGATTGTGCCGGAGCCATGCTGGTCACCTTCAGCAGGGTTGACGTCTGGCAGCGGAATGAGCGAGAACAGTGGGATTGGGGCATTGGCGTCGATGGTGATGTTTCGCGGATCAAGCAGCAAAAGCCCATTTTCTCCATGAGGGGCGAGAGTGACAACCTCGCCGGAAAAGGTGAGATTGTTATGGCCGGATACCTCGACCTGTCCACCGTTGCCGCTGTTCAGACCTCCTTTGGACTCAATGGTTCCGGCAAAGGTGGTGGAGTTCTCCGACCAGAGTACCACGGTTCCGCCATTGCCGCTGTCAAGAGCATTGGCGGTGATTTTGCTGCTTTTCGTCATCGTGGCGCTTGCCGCGTTGGCAAGATTGCTCCCCTTGCCCTGCCATTCGCCACCGATGAGGAGAGTTCCTCCGCCAGTCTGACCATTACTCTCGATTATGGCCCCGGTGAGCAGGGTTTGCGGTGCAGTTAACATGATTTCTCCACCACGGCCAATACTGCCGTTTGCACTGAGTGTTCCGGAGAGGGAAAGAGCCTCACCAGCGTTGAAGAGGATCCGGCCCCCTTCGGTTCCATCGGTTGTCATGCGGCTGGTGGCGCTTTGGACTATCTGGCCAGTCGCATTGATTTGTATATGGCCACCTCCGGAGCTGCTATTGGCATTCCATGTGCCAGCGTCGAAAAGGTTGTTCACGTTGGCATCGATTTCTGGAGACGTGAACGTACCGGTGTTGATGAGAGAGCCGCTTTCGATCACGATGCAGCCATTGCGTTCAGTCATGCTGGATGCCCGTATTATTCCGCTGTTGTTGACGACTGAGGCAAGCAGCATATCGGCTGTCGGGGCGCTGATCAGTACCGTGCCGCCATCGGCCTCGATTACTCCGCTATTCTGGATCTGAGCATTGTATGTTGATTGCTCGACCTGGATTGCTACCAGACCGCAAGGGTCAATGTTGAGGGTGATTTTTTCTCCGCTGGCCATTCCGGTTGCGCCTCTGGTGGTGATAATGTTTCCAGTGTTTATGATACTTTTTCCGAGCAGCGCAACAAATCCTCCGTTTACCGTGCCCTGGTTCACCACCGTACCAATGGGTTCGTTTTGTAAAAAAGCATATTGCTTTGAGAGGAAGTCGCTGTCGCTGATTGTCAGGGTAGAAGCTACGAGCCCTCCAACATTGATGCTGGCACCGGGGGCAAAGAGGATACCGTTAGGGTTTACCAGAAAAACACGACCATTTGCCGTAAGTGTGCCAAATATTTCAGATGGATCGTTCCCTGAAACACGGTTGAGCAGGACGGAGCGGGTATCAGGCTGGGCAATGTTGACGGCCTCATCCTTGCCAATTCCAAAAGAGCTCCAGTTGATGATGGCCTGGTTGCTCTTTTGCTCGATCTGCATTGCATTGACCGATGGAGTGCTGATTGTTACATCGCCTGCTGCGATTTCTCCATCGGCGGGCAACGCAAAAGCGCGACCTCCTGCAAGCAATGAGACGGTTACTACCGCAGTGGCAATCAAGTTTTCCCTGGTATTGTTCCCGATACGGCGAGTGGCAGTGTCCATTGAAATAATCTCAAGATTATCGTATGTACTCTATAGACATTATGCCATAAATACGCAAAAATTACGCAAACACAAAAAAA
>SESG01035544.1_pt1 | contig 15601 bp, 15 predicted proteins | sample 3171421 | NCBI WGS metagenome assembly SESG01 (sample SAMN10866946, study PRJNA518727) | freshwater metagenome | biome: subpolar coniferous forest; feature: holomictic lake; material: water; isolation source: holomictic Lake 227, 6 m and 8 m depth | place: Canada: near Kenora, Ontario | collected... | reverse complement strand
CGATGAAATATGCGGGCTAGTGCAGCAGCTGGGTCTTCTTTTTGTTCAGTTCCTGGGGCACTTCGCCGACCACGCGCGGATGCAGCCCCAGCCGCTTGAAGGCATGCAGGATCTCTTGCACGTTGAATTTCGGCTTCTCCACCTCGAAATAAACGATGTCGTGGTTGCGGTCGATTTTATACCGCAGTCCGGGAATGCCCTCGAGCACATGGTCAAGCTCCAGGATGATTTTCACGTCGCGAACACCGGCAGCGTAGATTTCGAGTTCGATCATGGGCGCAGAGTGGGGGGAGGGGTTACCTAGGAGAGGGTTAGGTTGTGAGCAAGAGATAACCCCACAACCGCCTCCGGGTCAAGAGAGCAGAACGGAAGATTGCGCATGCATTTTGCCGCAGCGCAAGGCGGCGCTTCCAAAATCTATCAGGAACTCAGGAAAAGAATGAGCAAGGGAAAGCAAAGCACCCCTTTTGAAAAGGGGTATCCTATCCCAGCTAAAATACGCGCTCATGAAGATGTTCCCCCTGTCTTTTTCCTGATTTCCTGAGTTCCTGATAGATTTGGCCTTTAAATTTAGATGCGGTTGCCCTGCCTCCCCTGCGGCTTTCGCTTGCGCACCGTTCAAGAAACGCATATTTCTATCCGACTGCGCACGGACTGGTCGCCCCGAATCCAGGGCGGTGAGTTCCCGCGCTTTTTACTTATACAGACCCTTTATGGAGAGCCAAGCCAACCAACACCCCTGTCCCACTCTGCAAACCCTGCCCGGAGACGGCATCCGCCAAATCCTCTGGGGGTTCGCTGAACGCTACGACCTCGCGATGCTCGTGCAGTCCACACGCAGCGTAGCTCGCGGGCCGGTCGCCCGTGCGGTGGCGGAAGGGGCGCGCAATTCCCACGAGTGGACTGAGGTGAAAAACGCGCTGCTGGCGGTTTATGACGAGAGCGGCATCACCGCCGCTTCGCTGGATCCCGAACAGGGTGGTTTCATTGAAGGGCCCAAGAACCTCGCGCTGGCGCTGGTTTCCTTTGAGCTCGCCTGGGTGGACGCCGGGGCGGCGACGAGCAGCCTGGCGAGCAACCTTGGCCTTGCGCCCATTCATGAGCGCGGCACGCCGGAACAACGCAATTACTACATGAGCATGGCTGCGCCGAAGCAGCCGGGTGAAGATCGCCGCCAGATTCGCGCGGCGTTTGCGTTGACGGAACCGATCCCGTTTGTGGGGGTGGAAACCGGGATGCTTTGCGGCAAGGCGCGCGTGGCCGAATGGGCCGAGGGCCAGGAGCCGATGCTGCACATTGACAAACGCGCCCGCTTCATCACCGGCATGGCCTTCGCCGATGTCGTCACCGCCGCCGTGGAATCCGCCGACGACCGCATCAAGGGCTCTTTCATGGTGATTCTGGAAGAGAACGATCCCGGCACGTTTGACCGGGGGGTGCCGACCAAGAAACTCGTTCACCAGCTTTCCTCCACGCGCGATCCGGTATTCAACCTGACTGTGCCCGCGAGCCGCATCATCGGCGGTTACACCCTCAAGGACGGCGTGATCATCCCGCGTTATTCCCACAGCGAAGTGATCGAGGCCGTCTTCAAGCGCACCCGCGTGCCGGTCGGCCTCATGACCACCGCCAAGCTGCTTTCGGCCATCGAGCCGGTCATCCGCTACCAACGCAACCGTTTCCGCGGCGGCGAGGGCGTCAACCCCGGTTCGCCCCGGTTTGAGTCCGGCCTCCAGCAGAAGGAAGACGCGCTGCACCGCTTGGTGGACGTCTGGGCGGCAGGCGAGGCGGGCGCTTCCCTCGGCTTTGCCACGGCCCGGCTCTACGACGAGGTGGACGTGCTCGAAAAAACCAAGGATCGCATTTTGGAAGAAAAAGGTCTCAGCGGACGCGCGGCGTTCAAAGTGTTGACCCAGAGCCAGCAGGAAGCCATTGAACTGCTCAAGCTTTCCGCGCAGCCGGATGCGAACCGCGAGCGCATCGCCGCGCTGCGGGCCAATCCGCTGGTGGAGTTTGCGTTGATCGACTCTGTCGCCAACGTCCTCTGCCCCGCCTGCAAACTCTGGAACACCGGCCACGGCGCGAACATGATGCGCGAAGCGGTGGCCCTCATGGGCGGCTACGGGATTACCGAGGATTGCCCGGCATTCCTCTGCCAGAAGTGGTCGGACGCGCAGCTTGAAGCGACCTACGAAGGGCCGGAAGCCGTGCAGCGGCTCCAGCTCTCGATCACGATGACCAACCCGCTCTTCCTCACGCAGTATGAGATGTGGATTGCGGAGCTAAAGCACATCGCCTCCGAGCGGCCCGGCACCGGCGCGGGCTTGTTGGCGAGCGCGATGGAACTCTGGCTCTGGACGCTCAAGCACCTGGAAACCGCCAAGGACGCCAACGGCGCGAAGCTCTACCACAAGAGCCGCCAGGGCGTGACGTTCGCCATGGCCGACGCGCTCTGCTGGTTGATTGCCACCCGCCAGCAGATCCTCGACGTGCTCACGCTGGAATCCAAGGGCGCCGCAGATCCCACCCTCGCCGAAGGGCTCGCGGGCACGCTCAACTTCCTTTTCGACCTGTGCCACACCCACAGCGCCAGCGCAGCGGGTGAAGCGGGCCGCATCTGCGCGGAACTGGTCTATGGTTACAACGCCGCCCCGCAGCAAATTGCGGAATTTGCCGCCAAGCGCGCGCAAGTGGACGCCAGCCTCGCCGGAGCGCGCCTCGCCAAAGACCGCGCCGCCAACGCGCTCGTCACCGTGATGATTCCGGAGGCATTGGATTACCCGATGTAATCAAACAAGTTTGCAAAAATATTTTTCCTCGATGATCCAACGGAATGCGATTTACTGTGGCGATTCGCTGATCCTCCTCGATGCAGTGGAGGATGAGTCGATCGACCTGATCGTATGCGATGGACCTTACGGTGTGACCCAAAATAGCTGGGACAAAATCCCGTCGATTCAAGAATTCAACCTTGGGCTGATCAAACGCTTTGCTGCGAAGTTGAAAGAAGGGGGCGCTCTTTTTCTGTTTGGGAAACCGGATTGCATCGATTTCATCGACTACCGGCCTTATCTCAACCTGAAATCGAAGATTATTTGGTATCAGCCCAGCCGATTGGCTCAAGGTCGGATCAACTTCACGAACAACTACGATATCCTTTGCTATTTTATCAAAGGAGATCGACCCAAGGCCTATAATTTGGATGCGATTCGCGTTCCCCAGTTGGTCGAACTTGAGCATCGTTTGCGCTGTGAGAAAGTCCCATCTGTGACAAGCGGCCTCTACGGAAAGACAAAATTTAACGACGCTGGCAAAAATCCTGGCGATGTGTGGGGCGATATTAAGCAATTGACCTACAAATCCAAAGAACTTGTGAGCCGCGATGCTCTGAATACGATTCAGAAGCCGGAGCGACTCATTGAGCGAATTGTCTTGGGGTGTTCCAATCCGGGAGACTTGGTGCTTGATCCATTCGCGGGAGTTGGAACCTGTCCGGTGGTATGCGCCAGGCATCATCGCGATTATATTGCTTTCGAACTGAACGCCGACTTTGTTGCAGCGTCAAAAGCGCGTCTCCTTGCCGCTCAAAAACGACAACCTCTCTTGGACTTTACTTATGCCACGTGAAGTCTATCGCAAAATTATCGAACTTGTTATACGGGCAGCAGAACTGGCGCGATCCGTTGGCATCCATAACATTCTCCAGCCCGGCTTGGTCAAGGAAATGATCATCGCTGATATTCTGGGGCACAAACTAATCACTACCAAGCGGGATGCGGATGCTTGTGATCCGACCGATGCATCCATTCTTTACGAGTATCTCTCCTGCAAAGAGGGGGGAACAGGGCAGCTTGATCGGATGTTCAAGGAGCCTGCTGCGAAGAGACAAGAATCTCTCCAGCGCATCTTGCGGAACAAAAAAGTGTTTTTTGCGGTTTTCTATGCAGAGAACCAGACCAAGGCGAAGATCATATATGAGATCGAGCCAGAGACGGTCGTTATCGAAACAGAACGTCAACTTGATGCCAGCAGGAATGCCATTTCACACGTCGGGTTTACAGAAGCGTGGGTAAGGCGTAACGGCAAGGTGGCTTACGAAGCCAAAGCCTAGAGTGAACCGAATGTTCTTCTTGCTCTTTTGGAGTATTAGAAATCGGCATCCATCCAGATCAGATACATGACAACCTCATCCCAACCCACCATCGAACGCGCCCGCATGGACGTGGACATCGCCTGCGTCGGCTTCGGCCCGGCCATGGGCGGCTTTCTCTCCACCCTCTCGAAGCAACTCGTCAATGAAGACGGCTCGCCTGCCGTGGAAAGCGCGGCCATGCCCGGCATGCCGCCACAGGTGCTTTGCTATGAGCGCGCCGACGACATCGGCTTTGGCGTCTCCGGCGTGGTGACGAAGGCGCGTGCGCTGCGCGAGTCGTTCCCGGACATCGACCAGGCGGGCATTCCCATGTCCGCGCCGGTGGGCGAGGAAAAAGTGCTCTACTTGCTCGACCCCGTGGGCGCAAGCCGCCGCCCGGCGTTGATGAAGCTGGCGGATCAGGCGATCAAGGCTTTCCAATGGATGCTGCCGGTGAAGGATCACGCGCTGGATCTCCCGTGGACGCCCGATTTCCTGCACAAAAAGAACGGGTTGGTGCTCTCCATGGGCCAGTTCACGCAGTGGGTCGGCGCGCAGGTGCAGAGCACCGGGGTGGTGCAAATCTGGCCCGGCACGCCGGTTTCCGAGGCGTTGTTTGAGGACAAAAAAGTTGTCGGTGTGCGCCTGCTTGACCAAGGCGTGGACAAGGCGGGCAACCCGGAGGCGGCCTTCATGCCCGGCATGGACATCCACGCCGCATTGACCGTCATCGGCGACGGCCCCGTGGGGCCCATTGGCCAGCAGCTCGACGCGGAACTGGGCATGCCCGAGGGCCACACCACGCGCGACTGGGCCATCGGCATGAAATTTGTGGTCGATCTGCCCGAGGGCACCCCGCTCAAGCCGGGCACTGTTTTGCACACCTTCGGCTATCCAGAGCCGGAGATTTTCGGCTTTTTCTACGTCCATCCCGACAACGTCGCCTCCATCGGCATCTTCGTTCCCTCGTGGTTCGACAGCCCCACGCGCACCGCTTACCGCTACCTGCAACACTGGATGCTCCACCCGTATCTCTGGCGCTATCTGGAGGGCGGCAAGCTCCGCTCCTGGGGCGCGAAAACACTGGGCGAAAGCGGCCTCCACGGCGAACCGCACCTCACCGGGGACGGTTTTGCGCGCATCGGCGAAGGCTCCGGCACCACCAACGTCCTCACCGGTTCCGGCGTGGATGAAGCGTGGGCGACCGGCACGCAGCTTGCCGAGGCCGTCCTGGAACTGCTCAAGGCCGGCAAGCCTTTCACGAAAGAGAACCTCGACGCCACCTACGTCGCGCGCCGTCGCGCAAGCTGGGTGGAGGCTGAGGGCCGCGTCGCGGAGAAATCGCGCAACGGCTTCCAAAAAGGGTTCATCCCCGGGATGATCGGCATGGCGCTCACCGGCCTGACCCGCGGGGTGTTCACCCCCGGCGGACTGCCCGTCCAGCCCTACAAGCGCATCCCGAGCCTTGAGGAATACTACAAGGGCATCATCCCGGCGGAGGAGATCGCCGCCATTCGCAAGGATTGCGCCGCCAAGAGCCTCCCGCTGCACGGCCCCCTTATGGAACGCGCCGGCTGGCCCGCAATCCCCTACGAAGGGCAGTTGCTCATCTCCCATCAGGACGCGCTCTTGATCGGCGGCAAAGTCCAGGCTCCCCACGGTTACGCCGACCACGTTGTCTTCACCCACCCGGAAGTCTGCGCCACCTGCCAGGAGCGCATCTGCATCGACGGCTGCTCCGGCCAGGCCATCGCCCCCGGCGAAGCGGGCTGCGCCCCGGCGTTTGACCGCGAGAAATGCGTCCACTGCGGCGTCTGTATGTGGAACTGCTCCAAAGCGCGCCCTGGCGACCCGGAACGGATGATTGTCTCCTTCCGCGCCGGCACAGGCGGGCTGCACTCGGCGGAGAATTAGGGCAACCTCAGGGTTTTACCCCGTGTCTTATCAGGGTATTGGGGAGTTTCGGGTTGACGGAGAGCTTGGTTCACGCTTTTGTTGACCCTTCCCTTTCATGCTTCCCCGACGCGCCATTTTATGGATGTCTCTTCTGCTGCCCTTGGCGGCGTTGACGAGCATTGGCGTGTCCAAAAAAAACGCCCTCCCTGCGCATCCGGATTCGGTGCAGACGACCGCCCCGGTCAGCGCCCCTGAGGTTTCGCCCGCATCTGTTGCGCCTGTGGATGCAGAGACCACCGTTGTTTCCTCCAATGCGGTTGATCCCTTGGCCGCCGAAGATGACACGGAGACGGCCGCACCTGCCCCGGTTGCCGAAGCCTTGCCGGTCATCGCGAGTCCTGTGCTTGTGGAGGTTTCTCCGGTCGCCGCTCCCGAGCCGGTGGTGATCCTCAAGGTTGCCGCTCCCAAGCAAACCGCCAAGCCTGTAGCGACTGCCGCCTCAAAGAAAACCAAGCCCGTTGTTTCCAGTGCTCCTGTTGCTTCCACCGCGTCCAAGCTCTCCAAGCCCGCTGTGGAGGCGATTCCCAGCACTCCCGCCCCCTCTTTGTATGACCGGCGCACGGCGCAGGTTCCCCAAACGGGCATTCTCGGCTGGTTCGGGCCCAAGGCGGACGGCGTCCGTTACGATACCCGCATGATCCGCGCGGCGCAGATCGCCGAAGAACGCGCGCGGCGCCATTCCGTCCGGAGTTGCTGGCGCTACGTGAAGGAGGCGCTGCTGGAGGCGAATGTCGTCGACACCTATCCCCAAACTCCTCTCGCCAAACAGGCCGGGGATGAGTTGATCCAAAAACACGGTTTCCGCCGCCTCTCCATCGAAGACCCTTTCAAAGCCCCCGTTGGCGCAGTGCTGGTTTATGGCGGACGCGGCGCGGGCCACGTGGAGATTCGCACTCCTGGCGGCTTTGTGAGCGATTTCGAATCTCCCACCCCCTCCAAGCGTCCGCTGCTGGGGGTTTTTGTGAAGCCCTCGTAGGCGGAATTTCACCACAGAGAGCACGAAGGACACGAAGGCCGCAAGAGGCATGCTGTTTTTTCGAGGGTCTCGCTATCAAGTTGCACTTCGCCTAGAATTTCGCTGCAATGCGGGCTTTTTGAAGGTATCAAGGCAGCCTGACGTATGTCTGCGAACCCTCCTCATCTCTTGAACGGACTGACCGATTACCACACCCACACGCCGCTCTGCCATCACGCGCAGGGGTGGCCGCTCGACTACGCACGCGTGGCCGTCGAGCGCGGACTGGCGGAACTCGGCTTTGCCGACCACAGCCCGATGCCCGCCGCGTTGGAGCCCTTCGACGACTGGCGCATGGCGCTGGCCGATCTGCCCCGCTACCTCGATGCCGTGGAGGAGGCCCGCGCCGCCTTCCCGCAACTCCCCATCCGGCTCGGGCTGGAGGTGGACTACCTCCGGGGACATGAGGAGTGGATCGAGGAGCTTGCCGGAATGGCCGACTGGGATTTTCTCATCGGCAGCGTTCACTACCTAGGCCCGCGCTGGGACGTGGACAACCCCGCGCATCTTTCCCGGTTTGAGTCGCAGCCGGTCGAGGAAATCTGGCAGATCTACTTCAAGGCCTACGAGCGGGCCATCCGCAGCGGGCTCTTCGACTTTATGGGCCACCCGGATTTGCCCAAGAAATTCGGCCACCGGCCCGAGGGGGATTTGCGCCGGTTTTACGATCCGGTCATCGCGGCCCTCGCCGAAACCGGCACCGCTTTTGAGATCAACACCGCCGGATTGCGCAAACCGGCGGGCGAATGTTACCCGGCCCCGGAGTTTTTGAAGCTGGCGCAGGAGGCCGGAGTGAGCGTGCTCATCAACTCCGACGCCCACGCGCCGGAGGAAGTTGGCGCGGGGTTTGAGACGGGGGTGGCGCTGGCAAAGACGGCAGGGTTTACGGAGGTGGTGCGGTTTGAGGGGAGGAAGCGGCGGGTGGTGGGGATATGATCAAGATGCGCAATCGCATCTCGTTCCCAAACTCCATTTGGGAACGAGGAGATGCCACGCTTCGTATTCAAACCGCGCCCGTTGGACGGCACGGAGTGCCGTCCCTACCTTTTCCTTTGCGCGAGTCCTTCTGAAATGAACCTCCTCGCCCGCCGCCGCACGATCTCTTTCCCGCGTCGCCCGCTGGTGATGGGCATTTTGAATCTCTGCTCGGAGTCGTTTTCCGGCGATGCCGTGGCGAATGTCGATCTCGCCCTGCGCCGCGCCCGCCAGATGGTGGCGGAAGGGGCGGACATCATTGACGTGGGGGGCGAGAGCGCCGGGACGGGCCATGCCGCCATGAGCGAGGCAGAGGAAATTGGCCATCTGCTTCCCTTCGTGCGTAGGTTTATGGCGGAGGTGGCTGCTTTCGAGCCACCCGCTGATGCCGCGCAGCTTTTCCCGCCATTGCTCTCGGTGAACACGTGGCGCACGGAGGTCGTTCGCGCGGTGCTCCCGGCGGGAGGCGATCTGCTCAATGACCTGAGCGCGCTGCCCACCGACGCCAACGCCCGGCTTTGCGCGGAGCACGGTGCGGCCCTGCTTCTCATGCACAACGAGGGGGAGCCGAAGGTGTGGCATCCCTACCACGCTTACCCGGATGTCCTGGCGACACTTGACGCCTTTTTTGAGGAGAAGCTCGCGCTGGCGCAGACCGCCGGAATGCCGCGCGAGGGGTTGGTGCTCGATCCGGGCATCGGCTTCACCAAACTCCACGACGACAACCTGCGCATCTACCGCGACTTGGAACGGCTGCACCGGTTCGAGCGGCCCCTCCTGCTGCCCGTTTCGCGCAAGCCGGTCATCGGTGAGGTGCTCGGGTTGCCGCCTGCCGAGCGGGATGCGGGCACGGTGGCTTGCATTGTGAGCGGATTGCGCCGGGGGGCGCACCTTTTCCGCGTCCACAACGTGCGCGCCGCCGTGCAGACGATCCGGACTGCGGGCGCGGTATTGGGATAAGACTTGTCTCCTTTGCTATGGGGATTACGATGCTGCATTCTCCCAGTTGCCCCCCTTTATTGAACCTCACCATGAACAAACTGCGCTTCCTTTCTCTTGCTCTTGGGATTTTTCTGTTCCAAGCGGCTGCTCCTGCGGCGGATTGGCCCGGTTATCGCGGCCCCAATCAGGACGGGATTTCCCCCGAAAAATTGAACCTGAAATGGGACACCACCCCGCCCAAGACGCTCTGGAAAGTGCCGCTCAATACCGGCTTCAGCTCGTTTGCGGTGGGGGAAGGCAAGGTATTCACCCAGGTGGTGCGGGATTTGAACAACGAGCCGCGCGAAATGTGCGTGGCGTTGAATGCGGCGACCGGTGCTGAGCTTTGGGCGGCGGATGTCGCCGTCGGCAAAGGGTACGGCGGCGGCGGGGATGGGGACGGCCCGCGTTCCACACCCGCCATCAGCGAGGGGGTGGTGCTTGTCTTGACGCCGGATCTCGTGCTCCACGGGCTGGATGCCAAAGACGGCAAGGCGCTCTGGACGCACGATCTTATCAAGGAATACGGCGCGAAAAACATCGGTTGGAACAGTGCGGCCTCGCCCGTGGTGGATGGCGACCTGGTGTTTGTGATGGGCGGCAGTGCGGGGCAAGGCTTGCTCGCGTTCCACAAAAAGACCGGGCAGCTCGCCTGGAAGGGCGAAACGGAAGCCATCACGCACGCCACGCCGGTGGTGGTCACGCTCCTGGGTGAGCGGCAGGTGATCTTTTATTGCCAGAGCGGACTGGTTGCGCTCTCCGTGAGGGACGGCAAATTGCTCTGGAAATTCCCCTATAAATACAAGGTTTCCAGCGCGGCTTCCCCTGTGGTGAGCGGCGACGTGGTTTTCTGCTCCGCAGGTTACGATGTGGGCGGCGGCGCATGCAAAATCACGAAAACGGGTTTCACTTTCACCGCGACGCCGCTCTGGCAAACCCCTGGCAACACGGAAGTGGCCAACCACTGGAGCACGCCGGTGTGCAAGGACGGCTATCTCTACGGCATGTTCAGCTTCAAAAATCCCAAGGGGCCGCTCAAGTGCGTGGAGATCGCCACGGGCGCGGTCAAATGGGTGCAGCCGGGGTTCGGCCAGGGGAACGTCATTCTGGCCGACGGCAAGGTGCTCGCGCTGGCGGAAAACGGCGATTTGGCGGTGGTGGAGGCCACTCCCGAGGCCTATAAAGAAGTGGGCCGCATCAAGGCAGTGGGCGGCAAATGCTGGTCCACACCCGCCGCAAGCAACGCTTGCATCTATGTCCGCAGCACCAAGGAAGGCCTTTGCCTGGAGGCGAAGGCGCCCTAGGCGCGCTCCCGCCGCCGGTCACGATATCTGTAGTCCTATGCAGACCCAAAAATCACCCCCCCGCTTTTTCATCGTCGGCGCCGGTTTTTCCGGCGCGGTCTTGGCTCGGGTATTGGTTGAGAAACTTGAGTGCCGGGTGACGATTCTTGAGGAGCGCGCGCACATTGCGGGCAACTGCCATACGGAGCGGGACGCTTCCACGGGGGTGATGATCCACCAATACGGGCCGCACATTTTCAACACCAGCCAGCAGCACGTCTGGGAATACGTCAACCGGTTTGGGGTTTTCCGCCCCTACGTGAACCGTGTCAAGGCGGTGACGCCGCGCGGGGTGTTCTCGCTGCCCATTAACCTGCACACGATCAACCAGTTTTTTGGCAAGACCTTCAACCCTGCCGAGGCCAGGGTGTTCATCGAGTCGCTGGGAGACAAAAGCATCGGCGAGCCGCAGAACTTTGAAGAACAGGCGCTCAAGTTCATCGGGCGCGATCTCTACGAAACCTTTTTTTACGGCTACACGCGCAAGCAATGGGGGTGCGAACCGAGGGAGCTTTCCGCCTCCATTCTCAAGCGGTTGCCCGTGCGCTTCAACTACGACGACAACTACTACAGCAGCGCCTGGCAGGGAATTCCCGAGGAGGGCTACACTGTAGCGGTGGGAAGAATACTCGATCATCCCTCCATTGAAGTGAAGCTCAACACCCGCTTCGATCCCAAGGCGCAGCGGGAAGGGGATCACCTTTTCTTCACCGGGCCGCTGGACGCCTATTTTGGCTATTGCCTGGGGCGGCTTGGCTACCGGACGGTTACGTTTGAGCGGGGGGAGGCGGAAGGGGATTTCCAAGGCAACGCGGTTCTCAACTACGGAGATCCGGGTGTCCCCTTCACAAGGGTGCACGAGCACAAACATTTCACGCCTTGGGAAGAGCACGCGCGCACCACGTATTTTAGGGAATACAGCAAAGAGACGCAGCCCGGGGATGTTCCCTACTACCCCAAGCGGCTGGAGGCGGACAAACAGCTTCTGTTGGAATACCGCAGCATGGCGGACAAAGAGCGCGGCGTCTCCTTTTTGGGTCGGCTGGCCACCTATCGCTACATGGACATGGAAAAGGTGATTGGGGAAGCCCTTGCCTTTGGCGCGGCCTGGGCCGAAAAGTTCCAAAACGGCGCGCAAAGCCTGCCCGTTTTCCCCAATGCGGAATAGCGGACGAGTGCACGCGAGACCTTATGAAGCTATCCGTCGTCATCCCCTGTTTTAATGAGGAAAAGACCATTCGAAACATCGTCGACGCCGTTCGCAACGGGCCGATCAAAGACATAGAAATCATTATTGTCGACGACGCCTCCACCGACAACACGCGCGAGATACTCAATGGCGAAATCCGCCCTTTGGTGGACAAAATCATTCTTCACGAGCGCAACCAGGGCAAGGGAGCGGCTTTGCGAACGGGGTTCCGCGCGGCGACCGGAGATTGTGTCATCGTGCAAGACGCGGATCTGGAATACGACCCAAGGGAATACCCCCGCCTCATGGCGCCGATCCTGGAACGCAAGGCGGACGTGGTTTTTGGTTCCCGCTTTTCGGGCGGCGACGCACACCGGGTGGTCTATTTCTGGCACATGCTGGGGAATAAGTTCCTCACACTCTGGTCGAACATGTTCACCAACTTGAACCTGACGGACATGGAGACCTGTTATAAAATGTTCCGCCGGGAGGTGATTCACGCAATGGAAATTGAGGAAGATCGGTTTGGCTTTGAGCCGGAGATCACCGCAAAGATCGCGCGGGGTGGTTATGTGATCTATGAGGTGGGCATTTCGTATTACGGAAGAACCTACCAAGAAGGGAAGAAGATCGGATGGCGGGATGGATTCCGGGCGCTCTATTGCATCCTCAAGTACAACTTGAGATGATCGGGAGTGCGCCCGTTTTCATCACGCCCTGAGCGAAGGGGTGGTTCTCCGAAAGCAATGGCGTTGGGCGGACTTTTCTGCAACAATCACAGGATTCTCCTATGCAAGTCGCGCCTCCAAAAACGCCCATTGCTTTCATTACCGGCATTACCGGGCAGGACGGCTCATACCTTGCCGAACTGCTCCTGGCCAAGGGGTATGCAGTCCACGGTCTTGTGCGCCGCACCAGCAAGCTCACCCGCTCCCGGATTGACCACCTGACTCGCGATCCCTCGATTTACGGCAGGAAGTTCTTTTTGCACTACGGGGACTTGATTGACGGAACGACGCTGCGCCGCATCTTTGCAAAAGTGAATCCCACGGAGGTTTATCATCTTGCCGGGCAAAGCCACGTGGGGCTGAGCTTTGAAATCCCGGAATCGACCTGTGAAGAAGTGGCCATGGCTTCGCTGCGGCTTTTGGAAATCTGCCGCGATCAGCCTTATCCGGTAAGGATTTATCTGGCGTCCACCGCCGAGGTCTTCGGCGACGCCGCCGAGGTTCCGCAAACCGAAGAGACGAAGTTTCGCCCCACCAGCCCTTATGGATGCGCCAAGGCGTTCATGACGCAAATTGCGCGGGTCTACCGCGAATCCTACGGCATTTTTGTTTGCAACGGCATCCTTTACAACCACGAGTCCCCGCGGCGCGGCGAGTCGTTTGTGACCCGGAAAATTTCGCGCACAGCGGCTGCAATCAAGCTCGGCATCGAGGATAAACTCGTTTTGGGAAATATTCAGTCCCGGCGCGACTGGGGGCATGCAAAGGATTATGTGCAAGCCATGTGGATGATGCTCCAGCACACCCGCGCCGATGACTATATTGTCGCGACCGGAGGAACCCACAGCGTGCAGGATTTTGTGGAAGCCGCCTTCGCCGTGGCGGACTTGCCTTGGGAAAAATACCTTGTGACGGATCGCGCTTTGGAGCGCCGCCTGGAGCCGACTCAGCTCGTCGGCAACCCAAAAAAAATCCAGCAGAACCTTGGCTGGCGACCGGAGCATTCGTTCGAGAATCTCGTCCATGAAATGGTGGAGGCGGATCTGCAAGATCTCGCCAGCCAGAAGGCTCGGGCGTGAGATAGGCTTGCCTGATGTGAAGCTGCGCCCCGTCGCGCCCTCTCTTTTTTCACAAGCTCGTGGTTGTTCTTCGGAGAAAAACGGGGCATGCTGCCTGCATGTCTGCCGGAAAAATTGTTACTGCTGAAGAGCTTGCCCGCGTGCGCGATGCCCTTGCGGATGGGGGCAGGAAGCTCGTTTTCACCAATGGCTGCTTCGATTTGCTGCACGTGGGCCATGTCCGCTATCTTCAGGCCGCCCGGGCTTTGGGTGACGCGCTGGTGGTGGCGGTGAATGGCGATGACTCGGTGCGCGCGCTCAAAGGCCCCACCCGTCCCATCAATCCCGAAGCCGACCGCGCCGAGGTGCTGGCCGCGCTGGAGTGTGTGGATTACGTGGTCATTTTTCCCGAAGTGCGCATCACCCGCCTTTTCCTGACCGTCCGCCCGCAAATCTATGCCAAGGGCGGCGATTACACCCCGGACACCTTGGACAAGGGGGAACGCGCCGTCATCGACGAGGCCGGCTCGGAAATCCGCATCCTCCCGCTCGTTCCGGGGCGTTCCACCACCAACATCCTTGCCGCCGCCGCATGCAAACCCTAGCCCCCCTCAAGCTCGGCGTCCTCGGTTCCGGCAAAGGCTCCAATTTCAAAGCCATCGCGGAAGCGATTGATGCAGGGCGGCTCAATGCCGAAGTGCGCATCGTCCTCTCCGACGTGGAAGATGCCGGGATTCTCGATTACGCTCGCGCCCACGGCATCCGCGCGGAGTTCATTGCACCGGGGCGGTTTCGCACCAAGCTCGAACCGGAGGCGGAAGCGCGTTTGGTGCGCCTTCTGCAAGCGGCCGGGGTGGAACTCGTGGTGCTCGCCGGGTACATGCGGATGATCAAAGCGCCGATGCTGGAGGCCTTCCCGAACCGGATCGTCAACATCCATCCCTCGCTGCTTCCCAAGTTCCCCGGCCTCGCCTCGTGGAAGCAGGCGCTCGAAGGCGGCGCGACCGTCACGGGTTGCACCGTCCACTATGTGGACGGAGGCATGGATACCGGGCCGATCCTGGCGCAGAGCGAAGTGCCCGTGCTTCCCGGCGATACGGCGGAAAGCCTGCATGCGCGCATCCAGGTTGCCGAACACGCGCTCTTCCCGGCGGTGCTGGCCCGGTTGGCTGCGGATCGGTAGGTAGGGACGGAGTGCCGCCCCTACCCAAGCTTCGCTCCCACTGCGACGGGGTGGCCGGGCAGAAAATCGCTGACGGCCATCCGGCGTTTGCCTTCCAGTTGGATTTCCCGGAGCAGCACGGCCCCTTCGCCTGCGGCGACGAGGATGCCGCGTTTGTCGGCACGCAGCACGGTGCCGGGCTCTCCGCTTACACGGCGGAAGGGAATGACGGAGAAGACCTTGAGCTTGCGCGGCGCTCCTCCGGCGGGATCGGGCAGCAGCGTGGAGGAGGCGGGCCACGGGTTCATGGCGCGCACCTGGCGGTCAATGGCCCGGGCGCTGGCGTGCCAGTCGATGACTCCGCTCTCGCGCGAAAGCTTGGCGGCGTAGGTTGCGCGCGCGGCGTCCTGCGGAATGCGCGGAGCCGTGCCGCGCGCCAGCAAGTCCATCGCCTCGGCGAGCGCATCGGGGGCAAGCTCGGCCAGGCGGTCGTGGAGGGTGCCGCCGGTTTCACGCCGCCGGATGCGCAGCGGGCGCAGGAGCAAAATGTCGCCGGTGTCGAGCCCTTCGTCCATCCACATGACGGCGATCCCGCTTTCGCGATCCCCGGTCAGAATGGACGCCTGGATGGGCGCGGCTCCCCGGTGCGCCGGAAGGAGCGAGGCGTGGAGGTTGAGGCAGGCCAATTGGGGGAGATCGAGAAGCGCCTTGGGGAGAATCTGCCCGTAGGCCATCACGACGATCACATCCGCCTGAAGTGCAGCCAGTTCCGCTACCGCAGTCGCATCGCGGATGCGCTTGGGTTGCAACACCGGCACACCGTGTTCGAGCGCAAGGCGTTTGGTGGGGGGCGGGGTGAGTTCCTGTTTGCGGCCCACCGGTTTATCCGGCTGCGCCACCACCGCCACGACCTCGTGCGCGCCCAAAAGCCAGCGCAGCGAGGGAAGACCGACATCGCCGGTTCCAATGAAAAGGACGCGCATAAAGAGGGAAGAAGTTGAGAGTTTTTTGTTGAGAGTTGAGAGAAGAACAGCCTGAAGCGCTAAATCTAGAGCATTTTAC
>SESG01010653.1_pt1 | contig 15602 bp, 12 predicted proteins | sample 3171421 | NCBI WGS metagenome assembly SESG01 (sample SAMN10866946, study PRJNA518727) | freshwater metagenome | biome: subpolar coniferous forest; feature: holomictic lake; material: water; isolation source: holomictic Lake 227, 6 m and 8 m depth | place: Canada: near Kenora, Ontario | collected... | reverse complement strand
CGATAAATGGTGCCGAACCACTGAGCATTTCAAAGACACGACCCAGGGAACCATAGGTAATATCCGCGTATGGCTCTTCAGAAAGTCTTCTGGTATAATTCACCCGACCGCTCACTTTGAGCCATTTGTTGATGTCCGACTCTACGTTGGCCCTTATACCGTATCTTTGACTATTGGTATTTGGAACCATCCCATCCTGATCTAAGTAATTGAATGAGAGGAATGAGGATGTTTGAGCAGAACCTCCCCTAATCGATACATTGTGTTCCTGAATGGGGGCGGATTGGAACAATTCTTTGAACCAGTCTGTGTTCGGGTATTTGTATTTATTCGTTCCACTTTCAAAGGCGGAAATGACAGAAGTTGGATAAACTGCACTGGAACCTCCGTTGATCAGGGCAATATTGGATAACTTCATGCTTTCTGCACTGTTGTTGATTAAATCATATCTTTTTCCCAGGGATTGAACACCATAATAGGAATTCAGACTGATTTCCATCTTCTCGTTGGTCTTTCCGTGTTTGGTTGTAATCAGGATCACCCCGTTTGCAGCCTTGGATCCGTAAATGGCAGCACTTGCCGCATCTTTCAGAACTGACATGCTTTCGATGTCATTTGGATTTAGCTGGTCGAAGGTGCCCTCGGTACCGTCGATAATGACCAACGGATTGGAATTATTCATGGTACCCCAGCCCCGGACTCGTATCTGAGCTCCATCTGCTCCAGGCTTACCAGAATTCTGACTTACCCAAACACCTGTCACATTTCCACTTAAGGCTTGAGTCGCATTGGTAATCGGCCTGTTGGCCAATTCAGTACTGAATTTTACAGAGGAAACCGAGCCTGTCAGATTTACCTTTTTCTGAGTGCCATAGCCTACAGCCACAACTTCTTCAATCCCAATTGTTTCAGAAATCAATACAACATTGATGACGGACTGACTTCCAATCGCAATTTCCTGTTTTGTCATTCCAACAAATGAAACTATCAAAGTCCCATTGACCGGTACATTACTCAATGAAAACATCCCAGAGGCATCAGTAATGGTCCCCAGCGTTGTTCCTTTGATCACAACGCTCACTCCGGGAAGGGTTTGGCCTGTATCATCAGTTACTTTACCCGACACAGTTTTCTGCTGATCTCCGGGTAAATGGACATTCAGTTTAGTGTCCGTTTTTTCAATTAAAATCAGTTTATTGTCCAATTCTTTGAAAGAATAGGGTAGCCCGGTAAGCGCATTGTCCAGAATATTACCAACCGTCTCTTCTTCAACATCAATAGAGATACGTTGATTCACATTTACATCATCGTTGTTGTAAAAGAACCGGTAGTTACTGCTCTTTTCGATTTGCTGGAACAATTCCTGCAGGGTCGAATTTTTTAATTTCAGGCTCATCGTTTGTGACCAAACCGATGCACTCGTTGGAAGAGACAGAATCAGAATCAAATAGCATGTTAGTCTCATAATTAAAAAATGCTTTTTTAGCTGTCCACGTTGGAGAATGGACAAGACAATTCCATTAATTTTCATAAATTTGCTTGCTTTTAAAGTTAAACTTCAGTTTAATTTTGCCTAAAGGGAAGTGTTGGTAGCACTTCCTTTTTTTTCTCTACATCCTTTTGTTCATTTGTTAATATTTAGTTTTCAACGGTTAAAATAGAATCGAAGATCGGCAAAGCCAATACCCACCTAACCATTTACAGTCAGAGTGAATATTTTCTCCCGGGTATCTCCTGATTTGTTTGCTAACATTCATAATGTATGCAGAATCAGTTTACAAAAGAATCTACAAAATGCATTACGCACAATAAGTATTAATACTTATAATCGAATGGTACTTCTACTCTAGCTAAGAGACTTATTTCTATTTTTTTACTGGTAGCCGAACCTTCTTCGGGGTTCTTAATCACATTTTTTCATCTGCTCCCGGATTCACCGGATGTTATTCCTATTATAGTTCTTCGTCCTTTTGATTTGAAAACCCCGCAATGGATTTTATTTCAATGAACTTAGATGGCAGTTTTGGTTTTTATAATAATCTGGTTTCCCTGAATCTTGCAACTGACATATTTCGAGAGTTCAAAATAGGATATTACCTCCAAAATACTCTCTCTTTCCAGTGTGCCGGTAAATTTCCGGTGCCTGACACGTTCATCGGCAAAGACAATGTCGACATCAAACCAACGTTCAAGTTTAGGTTCGAGTTCTTCCAGCGATTCATTCCTGAAAACCAACCGGCCTTTCTTCCAATCAATTTCCGAAGAGATATCAGCCAATTTGTTTAGGGTCATCTTTTTGGTTTCCTTGTCGAAAATTAGTTTTTCATTGGGCTTGATGATTCGTTCTTCGTTATTGCCCGAAAACTGAAGACTGCCTTCAGCCAAGGTTGTGGAAACATATTTTTCCTCAGGATAGGCCTTCACATTGAATTGCGTTCCTAAAACTTTAATTTCAACATCTGACGTCCTGATCCGGAAGGGATGATCTTTATCCTTCGAAACCGAAAAATAGGCTTCTCCCTCCAAAGTTACATTTCTCCCGCCATACTTGAAATCTGAATTAAAAGAGATCTTACTCCCTGAATTTAACCACACCCTTGAACTGTCTGGCAATAAGACATTCGATTTATCACCATAAGCGCAACATATCGTAGTCATGGACTGTTTTGGTGTATTTCGGGTTCCGAAAAAGTAGCTCAATGGTAGTGAGAGTACCAAAATTATTATAGCAGCATATTTAACGAGAAACCTGATCATCTGATTCTCTTTTTTAGGTCGGATAGCAGCTTGTCGAATATGATCCCTGAATTGCTGAATTGCCTTGTCCAAGTTATATTGATCGGCATTGTTTTGCACACCGGTACTTAACCAGATGTCTCGCAGATCACTGTAAAGTTTTCTGTTTTCAACAGATTTTTCAAGCCATTCAGCAATTTTAATCTTTTCGTTGGTATCAGCTTCACCTGAAAACAGTCGGAGGATAAGAGTATGAATCGATTCTTGGGTTTCCATATTTTTTATTTCACTAACTAGATGCATGAATCAAAAAAACCCTGTATCCCAGTTTGAAAGTTTTACATTGATTACATGATTACGCATACTGTTGAATGTGGTGTATCAAGCGGAATATGCTTTTTGATTAAGATGTTCTGTGATCTTGAATGTAGGGAAAGGATGTAAAGAATAAACGGCAAGAAGAAGTTTAGGAAGATGGTTGTGATCCATCCGGGGAATCTCAGTTCAGCCAAAGAAAGATCAAAAAGGAGGGGATCAGATTTTTTAATCTCTCCCGCAGATTAATCGTTGCTTTTGAAAGGTGCATTTCGACGGTTTTAACTGATAAGCCCATCATTTGCGCAATTTCCCTGATCTTTTTCCCATCCTGTCTTTTTAGCCGGAATGCCTTTTGTTGTTGGGGTGGAAGCTGGCTCATTGCTTTCTCGATTTCAAGTGAGAAATCTGTCATCAGCAGGCTCTTCTCTTCAATTTCTTCAACTGTCTCAACAAAACCGATATTGTTGAATTGCGTATCCTGGAAATATAATTCCAATTTGTTCTCACTCTTCAGCTTCCTTACATAATTAAGTGAATTGTTGCATACAGCCTGAAACAGATAAGACTTAATGGAGCTATGGATAATGATTGAACTCCTGTTTTCCCAAATTTTCAAAAAAGTCTCAGAAACTATTTCTTCTGCAATATCCTTGCGACCGACGTATCTTCGGGAATAAGCACACAGACCTACATAATACTCCTTAAACAAGAAGATATAGGTCTCTTCATCACCAATAAAAAAGCCATGGAGAAGGTTGGCAGGTATAAATTCAGTGCTCATCTCCTCCAAAGGTATAATTTATTGATGAATTTTGGAAGAGAATGTCGATGAAAATGAGACCATTGTTATTTGCACTTAGAAGATGGATTCAATTCATTTAACGGCTGTGGCAGCATCCTCTGTCAGGGGTTATCAGGAAAGGACGCGCCAATGATTTTGCCTGAAGGGCAAATTTGTTTGAATGACAACATAAAAAATAGACACATCACAAATTATTTTGTAAATCAATTGTCATATGCCAAATTTCTACAAAGTCAGGCAATAGATTTACATGGTTTACCTAAAAATTAGAGAGATGAAAAAATTAATCAACGTTTTGCTTGTCGGTTTTTTGTTTTTGAGTGCTTTTCCTTTAACGGCACAAGTGAACTATAAAATAGCCAGAAAGATCCCGATAGCGGGTGAGGGTAGCTGGGACTATATTACGGTTGATGGAACCGCGTCACGAATATATGCTTCCCACGCAACTACAGCTGTGGTAGTAGACATTAAAACGGGGAATGTCATCGGATCAATACCTGAAACAAAGGGAATCCACGGTATTGCTTTGGCTCAGGAAATCAACAGAGGTTATACCAGCAATGGTCGCGACTCCTCCGTGACAGTTTTTGACCTGACATCTTTAAAACCCGTTGAAGTAATTAAAGTAACCGGGGCAAATCCCGATTGCATCATGTTCGATTCTTTTTCGAAGAAAATTTTCACTTTCAATGGCCGAAGTAATAACTCATCGGTTATTGATATGAAAACGAATAAGGTTGTTGCGACCATTCCGCTGGATGGAAAACCCGAATTTGCTGCCACAGATGGGAATGGAAATATCTTTGTAAACATTGAGGACAAAAGCGTCATCAACGTCATCAGTACTAAAGATTTTAAGGTTATTCAGCACTGGTCAATTGCACCAGGAGAGGAGCCGAGCGGATTGGCGATCGACAACGTAACCCACAGGTTATTCAGCGTATGCAGCAATAAACTGATGGTTGTTACTGATTCACAGACAGGCAAAGTGATCACAACACTGCCAATTGGAGACCGATGTGATGGTGTTACCTTTGATCCTGTAAAAAAACTTGCCTACAGTTCAAATGGTGAAGGATCGATTACTGTCGTGCAGGAGGTGGATGCCAATACTTTCAAGGTGCTGGAAACCATTCCAACCATGCCTGGCGCCAAAACTATTGCTGTCGACCACACCACTCACCATTTGTATTTACCTACAGCTGAGTTTGGAGTAGCTGCGCAGGGAGAGCGTCGTGCTCCTATCAAACCCAATACCTTTATGATTCTTGATATTGAACCACTCAAGTAGATCATTCAGTTTTGCTGCTTCTGAGATTCTCCATGTATGATGGTTATCTTTTCAGGAATTCTCAAAATCAGCGGAATAGGAAATATCTGATTTTTGGACAAAATTTGGAATAAAAAGTGACAAAAAGAGAGTATTTTTAAGATGCTCTCTTTTTGTTGAAGGATGATTTGAAATATTTTTTTCACTAACGAATCGATTAAATATTGAAAGATTTTAACATTATTTTTAGCTCTTTGATACGTTGGTAAGGTTACTATTCATTTGGTTTTATAAATTCGGCATCATGAAGAAAGGTCTATTCATTTTGGGAATATTTTGGCTCAATTGTTTGTTTGGGCAAAACGACAGCACTTCGCTGCGAAGCGAGAAAATTTTGACGGGAAAAACACAGGGTGTGATGCCTTACCTGAAGTATGGTCCGGGTATAGACCGGTTGGGAGGCGCAAAGATGACATACCTGGATACCGCAGTAGTTTTGCAGGTTACAGATAGCCTGAAGGATGATTATATCGTTCGGCTTTCACAAAATCATCATGCTTTTATACCGAAAGAAAACGTGAAAATTTGTGGGGATCTCAAAAGGAAAGATTATTGCCTCACTTCCTCTTGGGGAGTGTATGGAGACGAGAAACAGGACTACGTTACCATCAGTCTGGATGAGCGACTTCCTTATCAAAGCATGCAGTTGATTAATCCTTCCAGAATTGTGATAGATGTTTATGGTGCAACAGACAATACCAACTGGATCACCCAGCTGAAGTCTGCCGTTGAGATAACAAATGTGTACCATGAACAGATTGAAGATAAGGTTTTTCGTGTTACGATTGAGTTGAGGCATCAACAGAATTGGGGCTATTCTGTTTATTACAAAAACAAAACCCTTGTTGTTAAAATCAAACATCAGCCGGAAAGACTTTTCCTCAATCATTTGAAAATTGCCATCGATGCCGGACACGGCGGATCCAATTCAGGCGCGACAGGTGTAGAAACCGGAGTAGAGGAAAAGAAATGCAATCTTCAGATTGCCAAATATTTGGAAAGTGAGTTGAAAAGACAGGGCGCTCAGGTCTTCATGACCAGAAATGACGACATCGATTTAAACATGGTTGATCGCACTTTACTGCTTCGGGAAGCTAATCCGGACCTTATGATAAGTATCCACAACAATTCATCCTCTAACCTGAATGTAAGAGGGGCAAGCACCTATTATCGGTACATTGGGTTCAAACCGCTGTCGGTGTGTATTTTAGACAGGATGCTTGACCTTGGATTGAAGGATTTTGGGAACATCGGCAGTTTCAATTTTTCGCTGAACGGTCCGACAGAATATCCCAATTGTCTGGTTGAGGTGGCTTTCCTGAGCAATAGAGAGGATGAAAAGCGAATTATGGATCCGCACTTCCAGAAGGATGTGGCGGTTAAGATTCGCAAAGGAGTGACCGACTGGCTCAGAAACGCAAGACACAATCCGAAGTAGCCAAAATTAGTATACAACGGAAATCTGTTGTTGGAAAGGAAATCCTGCTGCGCCGGAATATTTAAATCGACACATGCTCCTGCTATTACAAGCTTCCCATAAGAATAGCTGGTCGTTTCACTTACCTGATTATTTCTAAATTGTTAGAATGATGTCCTCAAATTTGACGACAGGATTGGATTAGACTTATTGAAACAGAAGTTTTCCGAACAAATATAATTTTAAAATGTACTTTTGAATTCTGGGAAAGAAGATCAATTATTGAAATCATTTAACTATTGAAGGAGGCCTTAATATGAATAATTTTGATACCGTATCGACAGATGTGCTAATCATCGGAGGAGGACCATCCGGTTTGGCCACGGCCATTCATTTAGCAGGCTTGTCGGGAGAAAACGGACAGAAATACAGAATATTGCTGATTGAAAAAGGCAGTTCCATTGGCAGCCATATTTTATCGGGTGCTGTAATTAAACCTGACGTATTCAAAGAACTGCTACCCGAGGTCGAATTCTCTGAAATTCCTTTCAACGCGAAAGTATCAAAAGACAGAACGGTATTACTCAGTGAGAATGGGCATTTAACCTTGCCATTCCATATTCCGTACATGAACAATATGGGTAACTATACCGCATCTTTGGGCCAGATTTGTAAATATTTAGCCGTCAAGGCGGAGGAAAAGGGAGTAGAGATCTATACCGGGTTTGCCGTTGATGAGATTTTGTACAAAGACGGGAAAGTGATCGGTGCAAAAACCAAGGATACGGGTTTGGACCATCACGGAAATCAATTGGAAAATTTTCAGGCAGGAACCCGCATCGAAGCCAAAATCACCATTTTTGCCGAAGGAACCCGGGGCAGCCTGACCAAAATGCTCATTCAAAAGTTCAACCTGAACAAGGATAAAAACGAGCAGATCTATTCTTTGGGATGTAAGGAGTTGTGGTCAGTGCCGCAAGGAAATATTGAGGCCGGACAGGTTTACCACACCATGGGTTACCCACTCAATAACGATGAATTTGGCGGAGGATTTATTTACGGTTTAAACGACAATAAAGTTGCGGTTGGGATTGTGGTAGGCCTGGATTATCAGGATCCGTCCTTCGATGTGCATGACGCCATGCAGGTATGGAAAACCACCTCTTTTGTATCTAAGATATTAAAGGGAGGCAAATTGGTGGAATATGGTGCCAAAACCTTGCCTGAGGGAGGTTACTATTCCATTCCGAAATTGTATGTCGACAATGCACTGATTGTCGGCGACAGTGCCTGCCTGGTTGTGATGCCTGCCCTGAAAGGTGTTCATCTGGCCATCAAATCCGGTATGCTGGCTGCACAAACAGCCTTCAATGCCTTATTGGCCAACGATACTTCAGAAAAAAGCCTTCAGCAATACGAGACCCTCTTTAATCAAAGTTCGATTCACAAGGAAATGTATAGGGTGCGCAATTTCAGACAAGGATTTGCAAAGGGGCTGATCGCAGGCGGATTCCATTTTGGAACTCAACTAATCACCGGTGGTGCAGGTTTCTTTGGCAGACTGAGAACCCATCCTGATTCCCAGACCACAAAAAAATTGAAGGATTACAAAAAGAAACCTTTCAGAGAGCGCTTCAAAGGCAAACTGGAGTTCGACAAAGTGTTGACTTTTGACAAAGCCACCGACATCTACCATTCAGGAGTTTTTCACGACGAGCAACAGGTTGTGCATCTTCATCTCAATAATCAGGAAAATTTTAATGCCGTTAACATTGAAGAATATGGCGCACCAGAGCAGTTTTATTGTTCGTCGGAGGTGTATGAACTTCATGTCAACAAAGATGGTCACAAAGAGCTTCGCATTCATGCCGAGAATTGCATGCATTGCAGAACATGCGACATAAAAGCACCCGGTGAAGGTATTACCTGGGTAGTGCCCAATGGTGGCAATGGTCCGGATTTTCAAAATATGTAACAATTAAAAAGGAAACAATGGCTTTAACGATAATAAGTTTAATCAAACAAGTTCCGCTGCCCACCGAAATGAGAATGGGAGAAGACGGACTGATGGACCGGACCAAAGCAAAATCAATTATCAATATCGATTGCCAATTCGGACTGGAAGCGGGTTTACAACTAAAAAAGCAGAATCCTGATTCAAAATTAATTGTTTGCTCCATGGGTCCCGGCTCTTTTGAAGTTGCGCTCCGGACTGCCATTTCAATGGGATATGACGAGGCCTACCTGTTGTCGGACCGTAAACTTGGCGGCAGCGACACTTATGCAACTGGTCTTGCCATTTCGACCATGCTCAAACATTTGGGTTTTACCAAAGACTCGAAAGAGCCTTATATTATCTTGGCCGGCCGGCAAACCAGCGATGGAGATACCGCACACGTCCCTTCACAGGTAGCGGAAAGTATCGGCATTCCTCAGGCTACCTTTGTGGAAAGCGTCAAAGCAGATGGTTTGGGCAATGTCATTGCCAAACGGATCATCGAAGGGGGATACCAGATGATGAAATTGCCGATGCCTTGTGTCATTTCATTGACTCCGACCGGAATTCCTCCGCGCAAGCCTTCTTTAAGCGGAGCCATCAAAGCCCGTAACCTGAAAATCACCACATTTGGAATTGACGATATTGGACTGGGAACCGAAAAAATCGGGATCAGCGGTTCTCCTACCATCGTAGCAAAAGTGATCAATATAGTGAGCGAACGTCCGCCAATCACGATGTCTGAGGGTCACAATGAAACGACGATGGTCGACAGTTTAATCGCCAATCTGAAAAAAGGCGGAAATGTTTTGGAGAAGAAGGAAAGCGTGGCCAAAAAAGATTCTGAACGTCCTGATTTTCCTGATAAAGACTTCCGCGACGGCGCCAGAGGAATTCTAACCTGGGCAGAAATTACCAATGGAAATGTGGCAAGACCCTCGCTTGAACTCTTAACTCCTGCCAGAAATCTGGCGAACCAGTTGGGGAATGATACCAAGGTCATGACTCTGATAATCGGTAAAAATGTGCAGCCCTTGGCTCAAACTTTACTTGATCATGGGGCTGACGAGGTCATTCTGGTTGAAAATGACAAGTTGGAAGAATACCTTGTCCTTCCATTTTCATCCATCTTTGAGCAGGTCATCAGGTCCAGAAAGCCTGAAATTGCGCTATTTGCTGCGACCACCTCCGGCCGCGAACTGGCTCCGCGTATCGGGATGAAAACAGACAGCGGAGTAACTGCAGACTGCACGGGACTAGAAATTGGTGAGTATGTCGATAAAAAGGGAAAAGTAATTTATACCCCTATTCTAGAATCCCGACGTCCTACCTACGGTGAAAGTAAACTAGCTACGATTTTGGGATTTGTTTGTCCTCAAATTTCAACTGCACGAGCCGGAACTTTTGAGGTTCCCAAATGTGTTGAGGGCAGACAAGGCATTGTATCCAGTTTCGATCCGTTATTGTCTGAAAAGGATTTTGTGGTTGAAATTGTGAAAACAGTTAGAGGCGGCGGCGGATTGCAAAATCTTTTCGAGGCTGACATCATAGTTTCAGGAGGAAGAGGCACTACTTCCGATAATTTGGGCTTAATCAAGGCGCTTGCAGAGGCATTAAACCAGCAGGGGGTCAATGCAGAATGGGCTTGCAGCCGTCCGGTAGTTGACGAAGGTGTAGCTGAATATGCCCGGCAAGTTGGACAAACAGGTAAAACCATTCGTCCCAAAATGTATATTGCTGTCGGTATTTCAGGAGCGATCCAGCACATTGCCGGCATGAAGGAAGCCGAAAAAATCATTGCCATCGACCACAATCCAAAAGCAAGCATCTTTCACAATGCCGATTTTGGCATCATTGGAGAATATCAGGATATTCTGCCGGAATTGATTGAACGTGTTAAATCCGGATTTACCTTTGGAATTGAACCTGTAACGAAATCATAATTCCTGGTAAGGATCCAATCGTCGTCTATTTTGAAGTCCGGTAATGGAAACCGGATTACTCACTTGTCAACCTCATGGTTCAGGTAAATGAGGGAGTCTCGCCTTGGCTTGCCATTGTCTCTGAATGAGTAACCCGGATCAAGTTATCAGGATGCAGGGTTTAATATTGCATGGCGGTTTTTCGTCAAGATTTCCCCCAGTATCATTTGAGTCTGAGAAAAAGTCCAATGCTACAGGATAGCAGAACTTTAAATTCCAATCTGTTTGGATGATAATAGGATTCCTCGGACAAGGGTAGAAACGCTCCGAAATCCAGATTAAGCCCGCTTTTCTTTGAGAAATTGATCGTTCTGCCGATTCTTGGGTAAAATGCGAACTTGTACTGTCCATAATCAGCAGACATCGGAAGGTAATAGTAACCCAGTCCTCCGAGGAGGTACCATGGTGGCTGTTCAACATATTTTGATTGGCCTAATAAATGGCAGGTGATTTCCGCGGCAATTGACCCGTTGAAAAATGCATTGCCGTAAAAAGTACCGGCAATAAATCCTGCACATACTCCTGCCTGAATTTTTTGTCCATATTTGATTCTTGCATTCAGGTACTCAGGGACACCTAATCCACCTGAAAGTTCAAATTTGCTTTGGGTGAATGCAGGTTTAACAGTGAAAATAAACCCGGTCAGCAGCAAAATCCGGATCATCCAGGATCTTATCCTTGAATCATTTTTACTTATCATGGCTGTTAGGTTTTAGGTGTAAACCACTCAAAGTTAAATATTTATTATTTATGTTGTTGTCAATTCAGGTGGGTAATTGCAAAACAAAATGATTTTCTTCATCCTTTTTCCTTGAAGGCCAAATGGAACATGAAGTGCAGAAAAGTTGGACTGGTGGGGCAATCCGTAATTTCAGCGTCAATCCTGAGAGGTTGGAACAAATCAAAATAGAGAAAATGGAAATCTTCAAGAGAATGAGTTTCCCCTGTCAGAAAATTAATTCAGTGACGAATTATTTTGAATACTAGGGTTGCAGTTGATTTCAGAATCTATTTTGGCAGACTATGCCCAGTTAACTTTGGGGCCATTCCGAGAACACTCCTGTTTGTATTTTACTTTCGGATAACCAATCAAGAGGACTGCATAAATCCTGTTACTTTCGGGCAAATCAAAATGGTGATTTTGTTTGCCGTTTTTTCCCAGCGCTTTGACAATAAATCCGTTGAAACAGGTTGCCAATCCCATTGAATTGGCATGCAGCGAGGTGTAGGTAGCCCAGATATTTGCATCCGCTTCGAGCATTCCTGTTTTTGAAGAGGGTCCGTGAAAGAGTAGGACTGCCGGGGCATGGTGGCAAATCAATGAGTCGTTTATCTTGCGTTGCGCTAAAAATGATTTCTGGTAACGCTTGAGCTTCCGGAGATCCATCTTTGGAGCGAATAGCTTGATCAACAGACTAATGAATGGTGAAGTTACGAATGAAATTAGTTTGATCAGCGAATCTTCCGTCAACTTATTTAAGAGTTGAATTTTTTCAGTTGTACGGACGATGGTTATCTGAAGAGGCCTGGCATTACTGGCAGAAGGACAGTGTTTGATGTTGGTAACTAATTCCACAAGAAGATTCTCTGGAATTTCTTTTGACTGGTAACTCCTGCAACTGCGTATTCCGGCAGTAAAAAGGCTGAAATCCTCAGCGGTAACTGAATGCGGACGTAAGGGAACGATTTCGCCTTGATCCGGAAAGACGGTCCTCTCCGGACAAATGGCAATGCAGTGTCCGCAATGAATACAGGTGTCGGCTATATCTCCTGTTTCAATAGTTATTGCCCTGGAAGGACAATCCTTGACGCACTTCAGGCATCCTGTACAGTTGGCTAATTCTATGACTGGCATGATGATCGATTTGGAATTCCAAAAATATATGATGTTTATTTGATGACCATGAAAGAACAAAAAATTTGCGACATAAATGGGGAAAGAAGGCCATTCAATGTAAGGCGGACAATTAAGAATCCGACCGGATGATATTTTGTAAGTAAAGAACAAATTGTTTTGTCGTATTTTTTCTTTGCGATCTTTGCGTGCTTTGCGCGACACAACAGGAAGAATTCCCGAAACACGCGAATCAGAATCTGCGACATTTTAATGTTCTTATTCATTATCGCGGTATTTATTTTGGTTGATAAAAGTGCTTACATTATGGCCTTGTAATTATTGATTCTATTATTTTTGATGTCATTCATTATTAGGACTTAATATCTATCCACAGGAACGTCTATGCTTATCCTACTATCTCCTTCAAAAACCCTGGATTTTGGATCAACCAGTTCCATTTTCGATTATTCACAACCTATATTTACTAAGGAGGTGGAGAAATTGACAGGGTATTTGAGCAAACTATCCCTTGGGCAACTGAAGGAAATCATGAAAATCAGCACAAAACTGGCCCTGTTGAATCAGGAAAGATATGCCTTTTGGAAGCCTGATTTCACGACAGCCAATGCTCATCCGTCCATTTTTTCCTTCAAGGGGGAAGTATACCACGGCTTGGATGTGGGGACCATGTCAATTGATGATGTGGAAGTATCCCGGCAACATTTACGCATTCTCTCCGGTTTGTATGGAGTGCTGCGACCGCTTGACCTGATTCAACCCTATCGTCTGGAGATGGGAATCTCCTTCCAATTTGGTAAGTATGAAAATTTATACCATTTCTGGAGACAAAAGATCACGAAGCAAATTGGTGCAGATTTGAAAGAAAGCGGTTCTGATCTGCTGATCAATCTTGCTTCACAGGAGTATTTTTCTGCTATTGAGATAAAAAAACTAAAAGCTCATCTGGTTACGCCTCAATTTCTGGAAGAAAAGAACGGGGCTTTCCGGATGATTACGGTTTATACGAAAAAGGCGAGGGGAATGATGACCCGTTATATTCTTCAGAACAGAATTGCCAGAGAAGAAGATTTACGGGGATTTGACCTGGATGGTTATTACTTTAACAATGACTTCTCAAAACCGGGATCCCCTGTATTTACCCGATGAATGGATATCAAATGGGCAGCCGTAGCTAATTGATCTCAGAATTCAGGAGGGTTCTGTGACGTGATGCACAATGGTTGTGCATTTTTCTTGCGATGGTCCCCAAGCCGAGAAGGCCGTAATTTCGAATTCTCTGACTTTGTTTCAGGGTTGCTTGATGAATGGAAGCGTAATGGAAAAAACGCTTCCTGTTCCTTCGGTGCTTTCGACCAATAATTGTCCGCCATGAATTTCGATGAATTCCTTGCAAAGGATCAACCCAAACCCGGTACCCAGCTCATGAAGGGTTCCTGAGGTTGAGAAGGTGTTGTCGGTGTAAAAAAGCGATTCCAATTTTTTCGGCGGAATCCCAATACCTGTATCTGCGACAGAAATGGTTAGTTCATTTTGTTCCCATTTCGTAAATATCGTAATCTCTCCTCCCGGTTTTGTGAATTTAATGGCATTGGATATTAAATTTCTCAGGATAGTGCTCATCATATTACTATCCACATAGACAATTAATTCTGAGGATAGGCTACTTGATATTTGTATTGATTTTTGATTGGTAATGTAGGTATACAAATCCAGCGCATTGTTGATGAGATCAATCATTCTGAGGTGCACGGGATTAAACCTTATCCTTCCGGTTTGTATTCTTGACCAATCAAGCAAGTTCTTCATTAAATCCATAGCCCTCAGCGAGGAGTGATTGATAATCTCGGCATACTCCTCGATTCCCTCATAATTTTTTTCTTTTACCTGCTCCAGTAAAATCTCACTGAATCCCAGAATGGAATTGAATGGATTGATCAGATCGTGGGATATAATTGAAAACAGCCTGTCCTTTTGAGCATTAATTATTTTTAGCTCCTCGTTTCTTATATTAAGTTTTGTTTCAGCATTTTTTCTTTCGGTAACATCCATAGTATAGCCGGCTAAAAGCGTTTTGTCCTCCATGACAATTGGAAACTTGATGGTAGAATAATGACGACCCATTAATTCTTCTTCTATGCTACTTACTTTTTGAGAAGAGACCACCGACCAGTCATCATTGGTCATCTTCGTGGCAAACTCAGCAGGGAACAGATCATGCATGTTCTTGCCTATTATTTCAGAACCTGGCTTTCCGACCATATCTGCGAAATTTTCACTGGCCATCAGGACTTTGCTTTCGCATTGGGTAACCGCTTTGATATAGACATAAATGGGTGAAAATTTCATGAATAAGGTGTTCAACTCTATGCTTGCGCGAAGTTCATCCAACAACTTTTGTGACTGGGGGTCATTCTTTTTTTTCACCATGCCTGTTTGATGTAAATTCAATCTAATTTTTTATCCTTGTGTGGAAATTATTCATAACCGAGATTACTCTATTATTAAGGTTCTTGTATATTTCCAAATGAATGCCTTGGTTTCCATCTGATCTAAACCTGTACTCTAACTAATTTTATCCAATTGATTCCTGGATATCACCAGAATTCTACCACACTGACAGGTATTAAATATACAACCTGTATCCATCATTGATTGCACGCTCAGGCATTCTTTTTTAATTTCCGGCTGATAATGCAATTGTCATTTCATTCTAGTTTAAGAGACGAATTGATCAGTCTCAGATCCCTCCGATTCGGGAACTCGAATATACATTAATTCCATATCAATTACAGGGATATTTTGGCCTCCATCATTTGCAGAACAAACGTTTTTAATTTTATCATGGTATTTCTGAACCATCTGAAATATAATAATTAAAAGTTGTAAATTCATGGGCTTTAAATTTTTCTGAATTCCTTAAAAACAAACATTGAATATGAGAAATGCTGCTATTTCAAGACGCAAATTTTTAGGCACGACAGCGACTGTTGCTGCCGCATCGATCGTTCCTTTTAATCTTTCTTTCGCCAGCGGTGGTAAAAAGCCCAATTCAAAAGTGAACGGTGTTCAATTAGGTATCACTACCTATTCCTACCGTGCCATTTCACACAACCTCGATGAGGTACTTGAGTATGTTCTGAAAGCCGGGGTCAATGCCCTTGAG
>SESG01014289.1_pt1 | contig 15610 bp, 12 predicted proteins | sample 3171421 | NCBI WGS metagenome assembly SESG01 (sample SAMN10866946, study PRJNA518727) | freshwater metagenome | biome: subpolar coniferous forest; feature: holomictic lake; material: water; isolation source: holomictic Lake 227, 6 m and 8 m depth | place: Canada: near Kenora, Ontario | collected... | reverse complement strand
AATAATGACAGACAAAAATCAATAAAATGACCACTAAAGATGAAAAAAAAATTTGTTTCGTAATTTCTCCAATAGGGGAAGACGATTCCGACATCAGAAAACGTTCTGACCAAGTTTTAAAACACATTATTACTGGTGCAGTTGAGCATTTAGGGTATGAAGTTGTCCGGGCTGACAAAATTTCAGAGCCTGGAATTATCACCCACCAAATTCTTCAACACATTGTTGATGCACCACTTGTTATTGCTGACCTCACTGACCGAAATCCAAACGTATTTTATGAATTGGCGTTAAGACATGCAATCAGGAAACCACTTGTTCAATTGATTAAAAAAGGAGAGTTAATTCCCTTTGATGTTGCAGCAACAAGAATAATACAATTTGACCTACATAATTTAGATAGTGTAGATGCTGCAAAAGTCGAGATTATAGCACAAGTAAAATCACTCGAAGCAGGCAAAAATGACACTGATAATCCAATTTCTGTTTCTCTTGATTTGAAAGTCCTCAAGGAAAGTGGAAATCCTGAAGAGCGTTCACTTGGAGACATTGTAGAAGCGATTTCAGATTTACGACTTGCTGTAACTTCGGCTGATAAAGGATTTCCTTCCTCTAAACTTTTTAAAGAGTTTCAAATGATGATGGAAGAATTGACATCTAAAATTAATAGACTTGACCCAGATTTTAGAAGGGGTAGAAGAAAATTCCATCCAATGATGTTTGAGGATATTCTGCATATGGGAATGGAAAATGAAGACCAAGACCTTATCTTTTTGATGATGATTAGTTTTATAAAAGACGACTTGCCTTGGATTTATGAAATTGGACTTGAAACATACAGAGGTTTAAAATCCACAAAATCAAAAGCTGAAAAACAAAAACTTATTGAATCATTTGAAAGAGCACTTGAAATGACTGGACATCCTATGATGAGAGAATTTTTTGGTAAATCAGATGACCTTTATATGTTTAGTAAAGACATTCGACATTTTATGCACCGCTTCCTTGACAGATATATGAGTGATGAGAAAATATTAAATAAAATTAAATTGTGAATAAAGCCCAGCTGGTAACACGCAATATAGCCAAAAAGGGCTTTTGTGGTATGCGAAGTTCATCGCCCGCATCAAGTGCTGTGTATCTTGAAAGTGACGTTCTCCGCATTCCCTTTCAGGCCATATTGCCATCGTTAGTGGTAATGCATATTGAATCGGTCTGCCCTAATAAACATACAAATGATAAACATTAAAATTTTTGTTTCATCAACATTCGAAGACTTAAAGGATTTTCGAAAGGAAATAAATGAATTAATAAATGGTTGGGGTTTAATAAATGTTGTAATGGAAAGATTTCCTGCCCATCCTTCCCCTCCCCAAGAAATAATAAAAAAGGCAATCGAGGAAAGTGATATATTTATAGGAATATATGCTTGGAGATATGGCAGTAAAATGAAGAATAAAAAAATATCTTATACTGAATATGAATATGAGCTTGCAAAAGATAAAGGTTTGCCAATGCTAATTTTCCAAACATACGATAATATGAATTGGAATATAAATTTAGTAGACATAAATAGAGGATATATTGATAAATTAAGGAATAAAGTCAAAGAGCAACGAACGATTAAATATTTTGGAGATAAAATTGAACTAATAAGACACATAAGTTCTGCGTTATTTTATTATTTATACAAGCCAGAAAGATTTGACAAAATAAATGAAACACAAAAAAGTGTCCTTAAGTATAGACAACATATAATAGATGACTTTATTGCAAGACGCGATGAGATAGAGTTCCAAAGAAGTGAAGACAGAAATTGGTTTATCAATGAAATACAAAGATGTAACGTTGGATCAAAATACATTTATAGAAATGAAACAAGACAAGAAATTGCCGATTGGCTTTTCAAAAACGAAAGTCCATTTTTCTTTCTAACTGGAGCTGCTGGTATAGGTAAAACAAATTTCTTGTTGACAGAACTAACCTATTCTCTTCTATTAACTAAAGAACAGGCAATAAGTGGATTTCAGAAACAAGAATTAGTAATATTTTTACCATTAGGCGGTTATGATATAAAAAAATCATTTGTTGACAATGCTGAACATTATATCAATCAGAAATATATCAATGAAAACATTGTAGAAAAGAATATATTAACTGAATTGATATATTCTGGTAAAGCAATATTAATATTAGATGGCCTAGATGAATTTATTAGGGTAAAGGGAGAATCTGTTTTTCACGATTTTATTTATAGTCTAAATGAAATAATTGATATAAATAAATCCAAAATAATAATATCATGCAGAGACCACATTTTTAACCGACTTAAAAATAAAGATATTTTTAATGAACTCAATTTAGTAAAGACGAGTATGTCGAAACTTTCAGATGAAGAGGTGATAAGAGCATTCAGATATAGATTAGGTGAACGTCATCCCGGATACTTTGCGATTATGAATAAAGAAAAACTAAGAGCATTTGCTAAAATACCCTTACTCTTAGAATTGATGGCACGGATTTCAATTGAAAGTTGGAAGAAATTAATTCAAAATCCAAATGAAGCAAGTCTTTATGACATGTGGTTCGAAGAAATAATAACGTCTAATGCAAACCCAGATGAAATATTGAATTATGAGTCAATTGATATTACAAGAAATAAACTTGGAAATATTGCTTGTACAATGTTACATAAAAGAACTGATTTAATTTCAGCTACAGAAATTAATATAAGTGAACTCCTCCCTCTTACAAAAAAACCGTTTGGCATTTTAATTCAGCAAACCCCTGATGAGTGGGGCTTTATTCATGATTCATTTCGGGAATTTGCTATAGCAAAAACAATTTCAACGGAATTTATTAAAGAAGAATATAATCAATTAATTAAAACATCTTCTTTTGATTATGTTGGTGCAGAAACATATAGTTATTTTAATGATTTAATCTATAATAATGATAATTTCTATGAATATATTGAGAAAGCATTAAAAACTAAAATTAGTAACAATGAAGAAAGTAATAACTTAATACGAAATTGTTTTGAAGCAATAGGAATGATTGGACAAAATGACTCTAATAAGTTTATTGATATTGGAATTAACTTTCTCTGTAAGGATGAAAAAATTAATTATAAAACTAAATACAATATTGTTAGATGTTTAGAAAGGATACATCCTTCCGCTCCTAATCCCTATTATAAATTTGCAATGGGAGATGCTTGGCAAATAAAACCAAACTGGAATAATTTTTTCGTATATGCTATTCGAGGCTTTCATCTCAAACAATCAATGCCAGGCTTTGGCCCTTTTTTATATAATTTCGATAAAAATAATAGTGACTCTATAAAACAATTTGAGGTATCCACTTGTTTTGTCACAATTTTGGAGGATCGAATACAAAAACAAGTTGAGGAGCCCGAATACCTATTTCTTGAATATAACATTTCTATGGCTCTTATAAGATGGTTGCACAGAGATCATATTAATCGATTAATGAAATTATTACCCAACCTTAAACCAGAGTCAAAAGGGAACCTCTTCCATTCTTTATTGCTATTTAAAAACCCAGAATTGTTTGATAATTGTAGTAAATTATTTGAAGGAATGGAATTAAATAGGATTTCTTTAAATAAAAAGATGTTACCTGATAATTTTATTTTTTATGAAGTAACTTTCAAAGATTCAAATAAATCGAAATTTGAAGGATTCAGTGATTCACAATTCTATAATTGTATAATGTAAATTGACTAATGAGAAAATGCACATACCACTAACAAGGGCTATGTTCCATGCGGGTTTGAAGCAGATTTGAAGTGCAGTACTCGCAGGTAGTTTTGTGTTGGAAAATGGGATGAAGCTCCGAATTCCCGCACGGCACATAGCCCCAAGCGTTATGGGCAATAATAAATACAGAATATGAAAGCATTTTTTAGTCATGCAAGTGAAGACAAAGCGATTGTTGAGCAAGTCTTTCTAAGAGTAATTCAAAAGCATCCTGAAATTAGCGGATGGCTTGATAAATATGAAATCAAAGGTGGTGATGAACTGATCGATAAAATTGCAGAGGGTATAGATACTTCAGATAAATTTTTAATTTTCCTCTCTTCCAATAGTATTGACAAACCATGGGTAAAAGCTGAATTAAGAAAAGCATTAATGAAAGAAATAAATGGAATTAATCCAGAATTTATTGTACCAATTAAGCTGGGTAAAATTTCTTCCTTTCCCCCTTTTTTAGAAAGCAAACGATATATTGACTTAGAATCTAAAACAGAAGAAGAGTGGTTAGGAGACATTCATGCAGCAATCACAAGACAACCAAAGTCATTTGGACAAGCGGAAAATAATTTAAATATTGGAATTAATATAGCGGCTGACAATCAAAAAGCAGCAGTTGTAGTTTTTGAATCAAGATATTGGGCGGAGACAATTAATTTCAAAGTAAAGACTAAAAAGAAAATAAAAAGTTGCATGTGGGGGATGCCACATTTAAAAGGAATGCAAAACATCTCAATAACCGAATTGAAAAAGGATTTGGAATATGGAGTTAAAATTTATTCCTTAAAAATTGAGCGCTCAAAAATATTTTATATGGGTTTAGAATTTGAAACAACTAACGACCCAAGAAATGAAATAGATGTTGTCGAAAATTGGGATGGCACAGGTGGAGAAGAGTCAATTACAACTATAAGTTTTCAATAGAAATTACTGCCCATAACATGGGTTTTGCGTTAGTGGGCGAACAGTGCGAATAGAAACAATTGAGCAAATAATCAACGTTGGTGCTGGCAGACAGTTTTCGGTTTCAAAAGCCCACCAACGCAAAGCCCGTAACCGTTATGCGGCAGCTTAAGAAAAAAGACACTAACCATGTTTGATAATAAGAAAAATAGTTTAAGTAATCTGATTAAAGACCCAAAATTAGAAGAACTTACATTAAGTCTTCATACTCCTAATTTTTTTAACATTCTAAATGTAACTAAAGCTGAGATACGTCATTCAAATTTTCTTGCGTGGATGATGAACCCAAACGAGAGTCACAATTTGAATACAATATTTTTAAAATGGTTTTTAAAAGAAGTATTTTCATCTGATAAGATAAATTGGGCCAATGAATTTTCTTTAGATTCAATAAATTTGTATGGTATTAAAGTATACCGTGAGTGGCGTGATATTGATATTTTGATTGAACATGAAAGTTTTGTTGTTGTGATTGAAAATAAAATTGATTCTTCAGAACATTCAAATCAACTTAAAAAGTATTCTGATATTGTTAATGAGGCATTTCCTGACCATAATAAAGCATTTGTTTTTCTAACTATTGACGGGATAAATCCCGAAGATGAATTAGACGCATGTTATTATATTTCAATTGATTATGGCTTGATAAAGTCAATAATTGATATAATTTTATCTGTTTATAAAAATTCTTTATCGACCCGGATACAATATTACATTGAAGATTATCTTTTAGTTTTAAATAGATATATTATGAAAGAACATGAATCTGTGACTTTAGCACTTGAACTATATAAGAATCACAAAGAAGCGATTGATTTTATAATCGAAAACATACCTGATAAAATTTCAGAGGTCCGCCAAATTATTGAAGATACAATCATTGAAGAAGGATATGTTTTAGAAACGTGTAATAAGTATTATGCACGTTTTTTATCTAAAAATTTATCTAAAAAGATTCCTCGAACTGGGATTTGGGGCTGGAAAGGTAATGAAAGTTTTTTATTTGAAATGGCGTATTGGGAAAAAGGCCTTTCTCTGAAATTTGTTATATCTCCAGGCAATGAGAAAAATCGTCTGCTATTATCTGAAATAATGAAATCTTTACCAAAGAGTAAAAATGCAACTGGGAAAAAATTTTTGACTTTTTATAGCGATGCAAGAAAAGTTAATTTTACTACTGAAAAGTATGAAGATAATGATGAGATTAAGTCATTAATTCAGGATTTGCTTAAAGAAAACAAATTATTAATTGATTTAGTGGAAACCAAAGTGTTAGAAATATCTGAAAGGTTTGAAAAATAAAAAGCCGCCGCATAACACGCGGTATATTTAATTGCCGGTTAAGTGGGTTTCGTATATCTCAGCTCGTTTCAAGGGTATTTGTAACTTGATAAAGTGAGGTTTCGTAATCGGCAACTAAAACATACCGCAAATCGTTATGCGTCATGCTAGGGCGACAGTGCAACTCCGAACATATCTGCAAGAAACGAACTGACATAAATTAACACAAACAGACAGTGAAACCAGACATTATATTACCAAACAGGGCAGGACAAGGCGAAAACGAAACGCTGCACAATGACAATAATATTGTAATCATTGGAGCAAACGGTTCGGGTAAGACACGACTTGGAGCTTGGATTGAAACCAATATGCAAAATAATTTGGCGGTGCATAGAATTTCTGCACAGAGAGCATTGAACATTCCCGACTTTGCTCAAATAAAAAATTTGGAGCAGGCGGAGAAAATGCTGTTTTATGGACTTGAGAATCAATACGGAAGTGTTGAGCATAAACGGGGACATAGGTGGGGAGATAATCCCGAAACACATATGTTGAATGACTACAACCAATTACTTTCTACATTATTTGCAAGGACTACTAAACGAGATAGCGAACATTCTAAAGCGACAAAAGCAAGTCAAGCATATGTTGCAGTTGATGACGCACCTATTGATGTAATCATCCAACTTTGGCATGACATCATGCCGCAAAGAGAAGTTTCTTTTGAAGATGGTAAAGTCATGGTAAGTAAAGCAGGACAAGCAGAGTATCACGGTAAACAGATGAGTGACGGAGAACGGGTAACTCTATATTTAATTGGGCAATGTCTTTGTGCTCCCGACAATTCAATAATCATTATTGACGAACCTGAAATACATCTGCATAAATCTTTAATGTCAAGATTGTGGAACAAGATTGAAGAAATTTGTCCTAATAAACTTTTTGTATTCATTACTCACGACTTAGATTTTGCAGCTTCAAGAAAAGATGCCAAGAAACTTTGGATTAGAAATTATGACGGAGCAGCAAATTGGATTTGGCAAGAAGTTCCAGAGATTGAAGCTATTCCCGAAAACTTAGTAATTGAAATCATAGGCAATCGCAAGAACATAATTTTTTGTGAAGGAGAAAAAGCAAGCTTCGATACAGTTCTTTACCAAGCTGCATTTCCCGACTACCATATTGTTCCGAGAGGAGGTTGCGAAAAGGTAATTGAGTCAACAAAAACAGTCGGAGGAAATCCTTCACTGCATCACTTACAAGCATTTGGAATTATAGACAGCGACTACAGGACAGCCGAAGAAATTAACGCACTTAGAGAGGCAGGTATTTATACAATCAATGTTGCGGAGATTGAAAATCTTTTCTGCATTGAACCGATACTTAGAATCGTTGCGGCTAATCAGCAAATAGATGCTAATGCAACAGTAGCTGCAGTTACGACTTTCATCATTAACTCGCTTACGGAAGAATTTGATGTTCAAGTAACAAATCGTGCACAAAGAGAAATTCAGTTTCGCTTAAATTCCTATACCAAAGTAGGACACACTGAACAAGGACTGAATGATGGAATGACAGCTGTCTTAAATTCAATTGACATCGCTGCAATTTATGCTGAAAGTAGAGTTCTCTACCAACAAGCGATTGACGAAAACAGTTTAGAGAAAGCATTGAGGCTGTATAACAGAAAAAATCTTCCTAAACGAATTTCACCGACTTTCGGTTTAGCTAATAACGAATACGCTAACATTGTTGTGCGACTTCTAAAAAGCGATAGAAAAGCAGAAATCGTTGCAGCAATTAGGAACTTCACTCCAACATTTGTGCAAGCATGACAAAACAAACAATAGCACGAACGCATAACAGCACCTACCCAAAAGGCGGGGTTTCGTGTTCCAAAGACAGTTTTGTGGGTAATCAAACATTAGTTTTTCAAATCAAGTTTTGTGGTAAAAGTCCCGCCCATCGGGTAGCTGCAAAACGTTATGAGGCAGTTTAAAAACCTAGAACGACAATGAGAAAGCTATTTAAAATAGGACAAAAAGAATATAAATTCAAAAAAGATGCAATTGCGCATTACCGAACTATATTAAATTCTTATGATTTTGGACAATCACTAAACGACTCAAATTTTGACGACCTTATCGACTTGTTGGAATATGACTATTTAAATGAGTTAGCTGAAATTGAAACAACTGATGAAAGTATTGACAAGGAGCATAATATTGAAGTTGAATTAAGCAACGACGAAGAATATAATGATGACGAGATAATAATTGAAAATATAAAAGTTTCAAGAGTTCAATTTAATACGAAGTGTTTTGAAGTTTTTTATAACGATAATTCAAGTCAGTATATATCATACTTGATGATAATAAATAATACAAAATATACACCTGAAAAATTATTCAATGTTGCTTGTAGAAATTCAATTCACAATGATATTCAAGCAGTTAAGCAAGAATATTTCGATAAGAACTCAGTAAAAGGACAAGTTAAATGTCAAGAAACTGGCATTCTATCAAAATGGACTGAATTAGCTGTTGACCACAGACAACCAAATACTTTTTCAATCATAGTTGATAGATTTAAAGAAGTAAAAATAATTGAATTGGATAATATAGAATATACTTCAAACGACCAAAATCATATAATTTTCAAAGATGAAAGCTTTGCAGAAAAATTCAGAAATTATCATATGGAAAAGGCGAGTTTACGAATTGTTCGAACGGAATGTAATTCAAGTAGAGCTGGAATGGCGAGAATTAAAAGAACAACAAAAGACTTAACGATAAAATGAAAACCACCCCATAACATGGGCTCATACGCCACTGGGGTTTAGGTAGTTATGTCAAATGTACATCTTTTTTATAACTTTGTGAATGTTGATAAGAAAGTGGCTTAGATTTCCCCAGCGTTGCATAGCCCCAACCGTTAGGTGCAAGCGTAAGACAACCGACAGTGCTAACATAAATCGACAGAAAAAATGAAATACAGCCAGCCCTTTGCAAAATTAAAAGAGGTGTTTAGCCAACGCACTTGGCGACACGCAAACACCACATTTAATTTTACCCTACCGCACCCAACGACACTAATATAATCGACACATGATAAAATTTGAAATTCTAATTGATGACTCATTTGCCAACACAAATAGAGACGGAACAATTACACCAGTTGACAATAAAAGTGTGTTAAGCATGATTAATGACTTCGAGGACGGTAAATGGCGATTTAAAGAATTTCAGAATTTCATTTGGGATAATATTGCAGAAACCTCATTGTCTTTCAAAGAAAGGGAAAGCCTTGTAGATAAAAGCCATTCTCTATTAACCTCCGCAGCACAAAGTTTAAGATTAACGGATAAAGACGGAAATATTAGTAAAGGAAGTGAATTAGCAGAAATAATACTTTATGGAATAATGAAGCACCACTATAATGCTTTACCCGTTGTTCCCAAAATATTTTACAAACAAAATCCTCAAGACAATGCCAAAGGAGCAGACAGCGTTCATATAGTAATTGAAAATGGAGGAACTGATTTTTCAATATGGTTTGGAGAAGCAAAATTTTACAATAGCATTGAAGACACAAGACTTGGAGTAATTGTAGAATCAGTTGAAAATTCATTAATTACTGATAAAATCAAAAAGGAAAACAGCATTATTACCAATATTTCAGACATCAATCATTTAATAGGAGATAAATTATTGCGTAATAAAATTGTTACAGCCTTATCACCAAAAGAATCTATAGATAACCTAAAACCCAAACTTCATATTCCAATATTATTACTTCACGAATGTGCAATTACAAAAGCACAAACAACTTTGACGGACGACTATAAGAATGAAATAATTGAATACCATAAACAACGAAGTGAATCATACTTTAAAAAGCAGATTAACAAATTTGGAGGACTTCACATGTATTCAGAAATACATTTTCATGTGATCTTATTGCCAGTACCCAATAAGAAGGAAATAGTTGACAAATTTGTTTCCATCGCTGATTTTTATAAAAACCAATAATCTTTATGGAAATTTTTGAAACCTGTCATATTGTAAACGATTACCTAATTGCCAATAACGAAGTTATGGCAAGAAATGAATTGATTAAATTGCTTGATTATCACGCAAGAAATGAAATTGAATATACCCCACTCGTTAACCATTTAATTAGGGCAACAGGACTTTTTCCTTACCTCCAGCCAGAGAATTCCTCATGGGAAGACAGATATGTTTATGAGGTATTTAAGGTTAACGTAGGTGGAAAAGAAGCAACTTTACATAGAGAGCAATCTTCACTTCTAAAAAGATTAGTGAACGGAGAAAATATTGCAGTAAGTGCACCAACGAGTTTTGGAAAAAGCTTTGTAATTGATGCTTTTATTTCAATCAACAAACCAAATAACGTAGTAATTATTGTTCCAACTATTGCATTGACAGATGAAACAAGAAGGCGTTTATACAAGAAATTTTCAAATCAATATAAAATAATAACTACAACAGAGGTAGAATTAGCGGAAAAAAATATTTTCATTTTTCCTCAAGAAAGAGCCATGAATTATGTCAACAAAATAGATAGCATTGATATTTTAATTATTGATGAATTCTACAAGGCAAGTTCTGATTACGATAAAACGCGTTCTCCATCATTACTGAAAGCAATTGTTAAACTTGGGCAAAAGTCTAAACAGAAATATTTTCTAGCACCCAATATTACATCAATCGGAGACAATGTTTTTACCCAAGATATGGCTTTTGAGGACAAATTAGGTTTCAATACGGTGTATCTCGAAAAGTTTGATTTGTATAAAGAAATCAATAAAGATGAAATATTAAAAGGGCAGGCACTTTTAAATATTTTAGCTGAGACTAAAACAAAATCCCTTATTTACGCTGCATCATATCCGCAAATAGATAAAGTTTCAGATCTCCTAAACGAAAATATTCCCATTTCACAAAAGCCTTTACTTATTAGCTTTTCAAAATGGCTAACTGTAAATTATGGTGCTAATTGGAAATTGACAAATTTAATAAAACGTGGAATTGGTATTCATAATGGTCAACTGCATCGTTCCATTAGCCAAATACAAGTAAAGCTATTTGAAGAAAGAGAAGGAATCGACAATATTATTTCAACATCTTCAATCATTGAGGGTGTTAATACATCTGCCGAAAACGTAATTATTTGGAGGAATAGAAAAAGTGGTGGAAATAGTATTCTTGATAGCTTCACTTACAAAAATATTATTGGTCGTGGCGGTAGGATGTTTAAATACTTTATTGGTAAAATATACCTTTTAGAAGCACCTCCCGAAGAAGGTGCAACACAATTGGATATTCCTTTTCCTGACACAATATTAGGTGACTTTGATGCAGATATTTACAAGGCAAGTTTGAATAATGAGCAAATAGCCAAAATTACTGTATTCAAACAAGAGATGTATGACATACTTGGGAAGGAAACTTATGACCGATTACTGAAAGAAAATATTTTTCAATCAAATAATTCTGACTTCATAAAAGAAACAGCAAAACAGATGAAGCAGAATCCTGCAGAATGGAATGGCTTGTCGTTTTTAAACTCTAACAACACTGAATCTTGGGACAGACTTTTATGGAAGATTATTAGCCTTCACCCAGGCGAATGGGGAGACGGTCCTTATGGTGTTCAACACCGAAAATTTGTGGCGTTTGTTAAAGTATTAGTTGACAATTGGGGTAGGACAATTCCAGAACTTTTAGACGAATTAGACGAAGACGAAATAGATATTGAGCAATTTTTTAAACTTGAAAGAATTGCTGCCTTTAATCTATCATCTTTAATAAGTGACATTAATATTTTACAAAAAGAGATACTAAATAATGGAACGGATGTTTCGCCTTTTATTTCTAGAGTTTCTCATGCTTTTCTGCCTTCTGTTGTATATCAACTTGAAGAATACGGTTTGCCAAGAATGATTTCAAGAAAATTACATCAATATGGTTTAATAAACTTTTTAGACGAAGAGTTGAATATTCATAAAGCAATAGAAATGTTTCATAATATTGGAAAAGAAAAAATATTTTCACTGTTTATTGACGACTTTGATAAGTACATCATAGAGTATTTTTATGATGGAATTACATTGACACAAGAAAAATTGACAACATAAGCCAACGCTTTTGGTGGCACATTTGTATTTTTTTCAACGCACAGTCCAGTGCTAAAAAAATCCAAAAGAGCCACCAAGCAAACCCACAAGACATCAGTAAATATGGACAGACACAGCATGACATAAATAACGCCAGCACCTAACACAAGCTATACCCAATAAAGGTTTCAGTGGTTTGCGAAGTTCATCACCTGCTTCAATTTCGGTGTAACTTGACATGTGGTTAGTCCGCAATCCTTTACTGGCCATAGCGTAGACCGTTGGCACCAATGCTAGGAAAGAAAACATTACATCATGAAAATATACGCTGAAGATAGACTATACAATTTAATTGGTAGTAAAAGGCATGAATTGAAACAAAGAATTGAATCTGAGACAGAAGATTATATTCTGAACGTTGGTGAAGAACAATATGTTGAATATTTGAAATCAGAATTTATTCTTGATATTCCAGAGATTCATACGGATAAAGTATATGCAGATACTTATGAAAGAGAGATTCCTGCGAGTAGATTTCCTGGGGAATTTATGATTACTAATCCAAATCAATATTTTAAGAAAGATATTATTGTTTATCATATCCCATATTCAGGTTCGATTGACCTTTTGAGATTTCAACCAAGTTCATGGACTACAATGGCAGGGTATGAAATTCAAATTGACAAAGGTTCACGGACGATAGTTTTGGAGTATGTTAACTTCTATAATGACCCTGAAAAAATTAAAAGGTCTTTTGATGATTCTGTAAGATATATTTTCGGTTCCTATCAGTCGTTAAAAAATGATATTGAAAGTTACAATAATTCATTAGAAGGTTTTATCCGTTCCACTTTGACCTATAGAAGACAGAAAATAGCAAAAAAATCTGATTTTCTATCTTCGCTTGGTGTACCAATAAAAAAGAAAGACAATACGCCACAGACTTTTGCAGTTCCCCAACCAAAACTAAAGCAGAAAATTCAAGTCAGACCAGTAGTTCATTCAAAAGGATTTAAACCTGAACCGACCTTGGATAATGATAACTATTTTAAAATTTTGAAAATCATTAATGATGTAGGGAAGAATTTTGAAAGACTACCTTCCGTATATTCTGGGAAATATGAGGAGCATTTGCGAGACCATATTCTATTGACTCTTGACCCAAATTTTGAATTTGGTAGTGCTAGCGGTGAGACTTTTAATAAAACTGGAAAAACAGACATTCAATTACGATATGATAGTTCTGTTGTATTTGTTGCAGAATGTAAATTTTGGACAGGAGAAAAAGGATTTTTAAGCACAATAGACCAACTACTTGGTTATTTAACGTGGCGTGATTCCAAGACTTCTGTTGTGATTTTTGTAAACAATAAGAATTTCTCATCAGTTCTTGATACATCTAAAGAAGCCATTAAGAATCATCCGAATTATATTAGCGAAAAAGATGTAAGTGATGATAACTGGTCAAATTATAGATTCTCATTGCAAGGTGACCAAAATAAGGAAATTCAGATGGCTTTACAGATGTTTCATTTACCATAATCAATAAAGCATAGATGCAAACACACAATATAGCCAATAAGGGTTTCGGTGGTATGCGAAGGGTTGTAGCCCGCTTCACCTTTCCGTGTACCTTGATAGGAAATCGCCCGCAATCCCTTACTGGTCATATTGTCAAACGTTAATTGCAATTATAGGAGGAAGGGACAATCCTGAAATCATGAACTTGCAATGACCACAATGCAGCGTTAACTTTCTACGATACAGACCAACCTGTAGAGGCATGCCGAGTGGTGCAAGACTCGATTCGCCAGGCACGTTGCATCATGTGATTATCCGGGGGGTCGAAAAAAGAGAGATCGTTTCCGACGATAAAGATCGGTGTGATCGGAAAACAAGAATAATGCCTGCGGTCTCTTCCAGTTGCCTTTTCAGCTTCTCTTTTGAGGGCAGAGAGAGCTGATATTTCGAGGCGAAGATATTTGAATCCTTGGGGATGGTCAGTTCAACCAGCGCATCATGCTTGCGATAGCACAACAGAATGCCGATGGTCGGCAGTTCATCGTAGGTTTTGACATAGCGGTGCCTGCAAAATTCCGGAAGAGGTGAGATAGAACTTACAGCAGAGCGCGAGGCTTCTTTCTGAACAGCCTATCACCCGAACAGCCAGTTACGGATTGCGCCGTTCTTCGGTGCCCAGCAACACAGTTTTCTGCATTGCTGCAAAGTTAAGCTGTTCGTTTTTTTTATACAAAAGCGCGGAGTGGAGTTGCCTGCACTGTCAGCAATGAAGAGGGTGATGCGTGGCCGGGTATTGAACAACGAAAAAATAGCGGATAGCTCTTTCAAGGACGGAGAGCTGTTTTTTTCGGTGTCAGCTTGATTTCCAGCTCGCAGCCAACAGCTTCGGCATACTTTCTGAGTGTCGTTATCGAAGGTGCATGTTTTCCTGCGGATTCCAACCTTGAGATGGCGCTTTTTGTTGTGCCAATTTTTTCGGCAACAGCCTCCTGAGTCATGCCTGATTGCTGACGGGCTAAAAGCAGTTGCCTGATCAGTGCGTATTTTGCTTCCAGAGCTTCATATTCCCTCCGAAAATTCTCCTCTTTCATTGATTCACGAAGTTCCTCTTCATGGTTATAGGGTACTGGCTGGTATTTGAGATTATCCATTATTTGACCTGCGTTCATTCGTTTCTTTGCGATGTCCAACTCATGGTGAGGTGTGGCTTGTGTTTTTTTATTGTGGTAATACTGTTTTAGGTCTGATGTTCATCAGCATTGCGATTCATTGCAGGATGCCGCTGAGTTCATATATTGTTTGAAAACAGTGGATTCATTGAAATTCAGTTTAAAAAAGCACTGCACTATGCTTTTAAGAGATCGTTACATAAACCCCTTTACCGACTTTGGTTTCAAGAAAATCTTTGGCTCTGAGGTCAACAAAGACCTGCTGATAGCGTTTTTGAATACGCTGTTGCCTCTGGAGGCGGGCACAGTTTCTGACCTTTCATTTTTGCCTAATGAACAGGTCGGGCGAAGTGAATACGACCGCCGGGCAATCTTTGACCTTTATTGTGAAAATGAGAAGGGCGAAAAATTTATTGTAGAGATGCAGCGGGCAAAGCAGAACTACTTCAAAGACCGGTCAATTTTTTATGCCACCTTTCCTGTTCAACAGCAGGCACAGAGCGGTTCCTGGAATTTCTGTCTTAAGGCGGTTTATATGGTCGGTATTCTGGATTTCGTGTTTGATGAGGATAAAGCTGATAATGAGGTCGTTCACCATGAAGTAAAGCTGGTTGATCGTTCAACGGGCGCGGTTTTCTCCGACAAGCTCACCTTTATCTACCTCGAACTTCCCAAGTTCACCAAAACGATTGATGAGCTTGTTACTGACTTCGACAAATGGTGTTTTCTTCTCCGCCACCTCCCGGAGCTTATCGATC
>SESG01024197.1_pt1 | contig 15640 bp, 19 predicted proteins | sample 3171421 | NCBI WGS metagenome assembly SESG01 (sample SAMN10866946, study PRJNA518727) | freshwater metagenome | biome: subpolar coniferous forest; feature: holomictic lake; material: water; isolation source: holomictic Lake 227, 6 m and 8 m depth | place: Canada: near Kenora, Ontario | collected... | reverse complement strand
ATGATACAACATCTGTATCGGCCATTTCAAACATCAAATTAATATTTCTTGCATATCCAATACAAACCGGTAATGGATTTATTACAATTTTTAAATTTGGAAATAGTTCTTTTTGCGTTTTTAGAAATCCAACAGTATCTTGATTATCGTTTTCTACATATACTATAATTGGATATTTTTTAGTAGAAAGATTTCTATAAAGTGATCGAAATAACAATTCTATGTGATTTCTTTCATTACGCGCAGTATTTATACAAAATGTTATTTTAGGCGATTGCATGTAATTTTGATTCCTTCTTCAAGTCCAATGAATTCATTTGAAATTTTTAAGTTAGAGAGAACATCTCCGGCACCAGTATAAGATAATCCTTTTGTAATTTTATCAAATACTATATTATTTTTTACTCCCATGTGTTTACATATCATAGTTGCTATCGTATATAAATCCGTTTTGTTTTTATATACTAAATTTATATGTTGTGGAATATCAGCATGATATAAAGTATAATTTATAATTGTAAATATATCATCTAAATAAAAGAAATCCATATCTTTGTTTTGATGAATAGTAATCGGCAATCCATTTTTTATATTTAAGATAGATGATTTGATAAATCTTGCGGAATCTTCGTCGTGATTAAAACATCCAAATATACGATATATATGTGTATCTGATCTAGGAAACCGGTCGAGTCCTCTTAAAGTAATTATTTTTTTTGATAATCCATATGGATCAATTGGCCATCGTTCATAAATTTTAGTTTCTTGACATTCGTTGATAGAAGTTCTTCGATCAAATTCTGCTCCAGATCCAAATAGAAATAATTTTATACCTTTTCCATCTATAGCAGATATTAAATTTTCATACATAAGAATATTTTGGATATATGTTTCTTCGAATGTATTTGGATCCGTTCGTTTTCCTCCTCGGACGGCGGTATGAATAATAACATCGATATGGTTTGTATGAATATAGTTTGTTAATTGTTCTCGATTTAATAAATCCAACGTATCACGAGAAGGTGAGACTACTATATATCTATATCCATTTTTTTCAAATAGAGGTTTTAGATTTCTTGCAATATATCCATTGCCACCGGTTATTAATATCTGTATCATGTCAAATTATTTTTTTAAATTTATATATGATGGTTTATTATTGTATAAACAATCTTTAAATACTATATTTAATTCTTCTGTAGAATAAAGTTCGGATGGTTTATATAATGATAGATTTGTAAGAACGGATAATACTTTTAAATCTTCCTCGGCCCAATGTGTGTGTCCTAGATACCCATAATCTTTATCTCTCCCCCCACCTGCAATTTTAATAGGAAGTTGTTCAATATTCATTAAATTACGAATAAATTCAAACGGGCGATATATTGCAAATGGAGTAATTGAATAACATATTGGAAGTTTTCCCTCCATTGCCATTCCGGAGGCCGCACCTATCATAAGTTGTTCTGCGGAACCAACATTAAAAAATCGAGATGGAAAATAATTTTTAATATCATCCAAAAGTCCATATCCCATATCTGCTGATATAACAATGATATTATCGTTTCTTTCCATTTCGGATAATACAAATTTAAAAAATAATTTTCTCATTGTGTTAATTCCATTGCTAATTTATAATCTGGTTCTTTAAGGATATGATAATGTGCATTTAAGTCGTGTAAAAACGGAAAATGTTCGGATGTACAGGAAATGATTGATACGTTGGAATTTAGAAATCCAAGAACACGGCGAGACAAAGTATTAGAGTCCAAAACACGATAAGCTGAATAACCATTATTCATAATATATATCTGAATATTGGAAATATTCAAATCATTTATAAGAGCAAAAGATTCCCATACAACTCCTTCAGCGCATTCACCATCGCTTATCATTACATGAACAGTTCGTGATTTATTTGCTAATGCTCTTCCAATAGCAATTGATATACCCATGCCAAGACTTCCGGTGGAGCAATATAAATGATTGGATTCGTCTAAATGTGGATGTCCACCATGTTTTTTAAAAAGTTCTTCTGCATCATGACCATATATATTTTCCAACACAACATATAAAGCTAGAGCCGCGTGGCCATTTGATAATATAAAAATGTCATCTGGATGTTTAGTATCAAATATTTTTTTAATAGTATCTACACATGAAAAATAACTTCCTAGATGAGAAAGATGGTTTTTATAGGCGATTTCGATGATGCGGCGTTTTAACTTTGAATTTACCATATAAAGTTGTTCTTATAGTATTCTACTATAGAAGGAAGTTCACTATCGAGATTACATTTATTATTCCATCCAAGATTTCGAAGTTTGGTATCATTTAAACTATACCTAACATCTTGTCCTTCTCTTTTATATGAAAAGTCACAAAAGTCATTTATAAGTTCTTTGGTTGGAGGATATCCATCGATATATGTTAATACTTTTTTAACCATTTCTAAATTAGTGATTTCTATATTTCCGGATATATTATAAATTTCATTTTGTATATGAGAATTTATAATTGTTATGATTGCATCTGCAGTATCCTTTGCATGTAACCATATTCTAGTTGGGCTTCCATTATTATGAAGTAAAAGTTTTTTTCCCATTTTATAACTTTTACAAATCATCGGGAGAAGTTTTTCGGTATATTGTCCAATTCCATAGTTGTTGGTTGGACGAACAATAATATATGGAAGTTTAAATGTTCTTGCCCAAGCAGTAATAAGCATATCTGCTGCTGCTTTGGTTGCGGAATATGGATTGCTTGGTTTCAATAAATCCGCTTCAATATGTGACCCATTATTTATATCGCCGTACACTTCATCCGTGCTTGTATGAATTATTGTAGGCATTTTATATCTTGATTTTTGTCTGATTAATTCTAATAGATGTTGAACTCCATTTATATTTGAATGCAAGAATTCTTTACTGCTTATAATACTATTATCCACATGTGATTCTGCTGCTAAATTTATAATATATTCACAATCATATAATGAATCTAACTCGTTAATATCTGATTTAATGAATTTGAAATGATCTCCATATGTTTTAAATTCTGTTATTGTATTTGGATTTGCGGCATATGTTAATTTATCCACTCCAATAACATAATATCCCTGATTAAGACAAGCAAGGGTTACATATCTTCCTATAAATCCGCAACATCCAGTAACATATACGGTATAAATCATAATTATTGATAATTTGCTTCTAATTCTTCTTTGGAATAGACATATGGTATCTTTTGAATGAAAACTTGCCATCCCTTTGCTAGAAGTTTATAATGGCCTTGATACGCAGCTAAAAACGCATCTATTGCTAATTTTGGTTTTTGTTTTTCGTCCGTAGTATGTGCTCCCCATCCATAATCATCAAATATTAGAATTCCATTGTCTTTTAATAGACTCCATGCAAGTACTGCGTCATTCATAACATCGATGGCAAGATGTGACCCATCGATATAAATATAATCGGCAAATCCAGTATTTAAAAAATGTTTGCTAAGAATATCATATGATTTTCCTTTAATGAATGTTACGTTTTTGTATGGAGCAATATTATTTTTTAGATATTCGGTTTCATTGATGTCAATTGCATAATGTATGCTATTTGATCCATTTGCAATTTGGTCTGCGCAGAATATAGTACAATCACCATGTAATGCTCCAACTTCAATTCCAATAACATCTGGTTTGTTTGATAAATTACCCAATGCAGTTTGCCAATTTGGTATCCATTTTTCAAAGAAATTAGAACCAAAGAATCCGTCGGGACGCTTCATGTGGGGTGGATATGTATAAGATGTAATATCTTTTTTTAATGTATATTCCGGTGTATCGCTCATATAGTTTTAAAGAATTTTCTTGTAATTTGTTGAATGTAATCTAATTGTGTCGTTGTTATAACTGGTGACACTCCCAAAAATAATGTGTTTGTTGTAACTTTTGTTGCTACTGGATATTTTTCATTTGCCATTCCTCGCATTGAAAATAAATTACTATATGCCGGTTGTAGTAATAAATTTCCTCCAAAATAATTTCTGGTTTGAATTTTATGATCTTCCATGAATTTAGTAAATTCTGAGCGTTTAAACGGAGCAGTATCTTTTACTGTAATTGGAAATGCAAACCAAGATGGATCCGATTTTTCTGTTGCTTTATGAAAATGAAAATATTCTTCATATGGAGCAAATATTTCGCTTAGTAATTTATGGTTTGATTTTCTTGCTGCGTGTATAGTTGGTAATTTTTTTATTTGAGCAATTCCAATTGAACATTGAAGTTCGATTGGTTTAAGATTATATCCAATTTCCCCATATATATATTTATGATCAAATATTTCATTTGGTAAACTAGGTAGCCAATTATTAAACCTACATCCACAGTTTCCTTTAGTAGATAAATTTGCTTTTTTACCAGCACAATTGCAATTTCTCCCCCATTCACGAAGGCTACGGATAATTTTTTCATCTTCGGGTGTATTGCAAGCTATAAAGCCACCTTCGCCCATAGTCATATGATGTGCTGGATAAAAGGAACATGATGAAAATCTACCAAAACTTCCTAATAATTTTCCATCATATGTAGAACCAAGTCCATCGCAACAATCTTCTAATAGAGTTAATTTATATTCGTCTATAATATTCATTAACCGATCCATGTTTGGAGGATTTCCGAGAACATGCGCGAACGTAATATATTTTGCTCCGGTGACAGCCGCCTCTTCAACTTGATCCAAATTTAGATTTAATGTATCGAGTTCAATATCAACGAATACCGGGTTGAATCCAAGTTGAATGATTGGATTTAATGTGGTTGGGAATCCTGCTACAGGAACTATAACAGATTCTTGTTTATTTTTTGAAAGTTGACTGTTTTTTAATAATGATGATATTGCTGCCATCATTACAAGATTTGCGCTTGAACCACTATTAACTACTACACCTAGTTTTTTACCAAGAAGGGGAGGAAATAATCGTTCGAATTCCATGGCGTCATTTCCGAGGACAAGCCATTCGTTCAATAAAGTACTGGCGGCACTAACGATTTCATCATGGTCGAATGAAGGTCCAGCATACTGAACCCAATCTACGCCCGGAATCCAACGTTTATTTGCATGTTTATTGACAATATAATCTTTTATCATTGTCAATATTGCATTTTTATCTTCTAGTAGTGACATATTAAGTTTTCTTTCCCCATTTTTTAATTGCAACTTCATATTCAATTCCGTAGTTTCCATCAATTGCTTGTCTCATGGCTTTTACTCCTGCGAGAGTTCCCATTGGATGTGAACCAAGTGCTCCCCCGACATTTGCCATCCAATTTGCATTTCCAATTTCTTTATTAATATAATCTACTAATCCGGGATGCATTCCACAGCTTAATGCGGGAACACAATTTATATCGGTCAACATTTTTATGGTTTTTTTCATGTTTATAGTACTATTATCCATATATCCACCGATCATACCTGCATGAAGAGTACCACATCCACTCATACCAACCAATTTAAAAATAACATTTTCGTGAATAGAGTAACGATGAGTATCACAATTTAATATTTTATCTCCACTCTTTTGAAAATGAACTAGCATTGGAAGATTCAATTCTCTTACGGATTTATAAACTCCAAGACTACAATGGAAATTTATATGAATTCCATTTGCTCCTAATTCATATACTCGTTTTACATAATCTAAAATTTTATGTGGATCTGCATGTAGAGATACACAATAAAATACTTTCTTACCACTACTTTTGATATATTTCATTACTAATGGAACTCGTTCTTCGAGTGTACAGAATGAAGGATTGCAAAGAATTTCATCTTCTTTAATAAAATTGCATCCACCATCTACTAATTGCTTAACTACTTCTAAATGAGCCAATGGACGCAAGCCTGTTTTTGGTTTTACTATACCTCCAAATAAAATTTTATCAGTTGGGACTTCACAATATTCTTTCATTTCTTTTAATCCAATGATCGGTCCTTTCAACATATGTTCCATTGAAGGAGTTAATTGAATATTTTCAATCCTACACGAAGTGATAATATCGATATCACATTGTCCACCCATTATTTGAGTTAATAGATTAGAGATTCCATCTTCTTCAAAATTAATGTTAATTTGTGGAAATGCAATTCTAACAATTCCACTTGTTCTACCAATGAGAGATGTCTCTTGGTGCAGAATAATACAGCAATGATTTTCAAATAATTCATCGGTCTCAAATTCAGTGCGACAAGATGGATTTCCTACTGACTGTCCAATTGCAACATTCCATGCAGCATCTCGCAAATTGGTTTTACTTTCCATGAAATAATCTACCACATAATATTTATTATAAAAATCATCGGTCACGGTTGGTCTAAAAATATTAATCATATATTAAATTTATCTGTTTTTATGGATGGGATTTTTACGACGATCAATTCACAATCTTCTATAAATATAGGATCTGCAATTTCATATGGAGATATGATAAATACATTTCCGGAAATTAATTCTTTGCCTTGAATTATCATTTTTCCTTTTATTAAATAATTGATTTCTGTCGCTATTTTGTGATAATGAGCAGGCCATGTTTCATTTCGTTTATGAAATTTATAACAAACTTCAAAATCCGTTGTATTAAAAGAAGTTGGTTCGAAGTTTCCAATAAACCAACCTCCTTCAAATTTTTCATTTATTATTTTCATATAAAATTAATTTAGTCTGGTAACGGTTGTTAATCCAAAGTTGGAGAATAATTGCCCGTTATTGAACCAATATCATCGCTCGGTGATATATTAATTGGAATTGGAATAAATGTCAATCCAAATCTTGGTATATTTGGTTGTCGATCATATGTAAATATGGGAGGTTTCATTTATTATAACCCGTCTGTTTTAATATACAAAAAATCACTTTCCCATTGATGTCCAAATACTTTTAATACAGAATGAAATCTAAAGGATGATAAATACTGATCAATTTCATTGATCATAGTATGACCATGATAATACGCTTGATTGCCTGCTTCTGTAAAAATTGCCTTTACATTTGGAAGAATATGTGATGCTCCTTTAAATACTAATAATTCTGCTCCTTGAACATCGACCCACATTAAATCTGGAGCGGGATTTCCGTCTGCTACAAATGTATTTAATGTTGTTGATTTAACTTTTATTTCTTTTTGTATCCAATGCCATCCATATGGTGTTTGATCCATAAGTTTAAGCATAGATGATACCCCAATATTTACATCGTGGCTTTTTTCCAAATCTTGTGCAAAAAAACTAATTTCCCCATCTATATTAGAAACAGCAACCGGACACATTTTTATATTTTTGATATCCTTTGTATTATTATAACAAGTAACCAATGCTTCTGGATTTGGTTCAAATGCATATATGTTTGCACTTGGAAATGCATTTGATAATTCAATACTTTGAAGTGCATCTCTGGATCCAATGTCATATATTGTTTTAATGGTATCAAAATCTATATGATGACATAGTTTTTTTACCATTGTATCTATTAATCCATGATTTTTTGATTCTGCCCATTCTTTGCTAGATGTTAAACTCATATATTTTTATTTTTTTTATATGCTTCATAATCAGATGGAGTTCCGATTGGAAAATGCATGTTATAATGAAATGGCATAATTTTCATTCCACGTCTAATCATATAGTTATATGATGGGGCAACATAATATTCGTTATTTACCGTATCTTTATTGCCTATCATTTGTCCTACGGATTCAACAAAGTATTTTCCTCGTGTCCAATAATGAAGACCATTTGTAGCAATATTGCTAATAACTTGTTTTTCACGAATTTCGATAACTTCGTTATCGTCATTAACTTTGATATATGAATTCTTAGGACTTGCAGAATGAAATGCTCCAACAATACCATCTACCTTATTATAATTACCATATGATAATAAAGTTTCATATGAAAAATCCTCAATAATCTGATCACAATTTGTAATGATAAGTTGAGAATCGTTATTAATTAATGCCGATGCACACATACATGACATGGCTGGCCCCTGCGGTACACCTGCCACTTCTATAATAGTTACATTTGGAAGTAATTGTTTGAGGGATGATGTATTTATTTGTTCATTATTAACGACAAATATAAAATTGAAATTTGGATTTTGTAAATTTTCCAACACCGCTTCAATCATTGTTTTATTTCCTAATGGAAGAAGTGGTTTTGGCAATGTATATCCTGCATCAGAAAATCGTTGTCCAATTCCTGCCATTGGTATAAGAACATTGACTTTGGTTGTAACATTCATAATTGTAATATTTATTTATAACTTTTTGTGGCTTATCTTCTATGAATATGTATGTGTATTTTTACAAATCATTGAAAAATTAATTATTATTAATATTTATAACATTCGTGTTTATGATACTCAGAAACCATAATATTATTCTTTAGCCAATGAATATGTATATTTGCTTTGTGTAAATCTTCCATAAAAAAATCAACATGCTTTTTTATATTTGATATGGTGAATAATTGTTCTTTTTTTATCATAGAAAAATGATTTATTAGATTCCGTTCTGCATAATTTATATTTACCTCAATAACATTCCACCAATCGATCATATCATTGATAGAACCATAATTTAAGTAATCTATTAAATAACCATCTATATGCCATGCTAAAAACGAAATGCGGGGCTTTTCTTCTAATATTTTCATGAATTTTTGAACATCTGATATGATCATATCAGAACGTATTTTTAATGCATGTGTAGCTCCAAGAGTATTGGCTGATAAAAGTCCATTTGTAGTTGTTATAGTTTGACAATTTAAATTTCCAGTTCCAGGATTAAATTGAAATGGATATACAATTAATTTAAAATATTTTTTTAATTCATTGATATTTTCCAATGGTTCATTATCAAGAGTACTAATAATAATATTTTTTTGATGTTGATAACTTTCAATTAATTCTTTATAATATTTTGTAGGACCTTGAACAATAATATATTGATTAATGTTAGGCATTATTTAATTTTTGTAATAATTCTATTGTTTCATTGGTTGGATGGCAGAAGACTGGATGTTTCCATTTTAATAATTTGACGGATGAATATTCATTCATATAGAACTTATCATTTCTTGCTCGTAAAGACCATTCAATATCTTCGGAATCTCCCCACATTTTTTCTTCGTTCTGTGGATATTTTTCGGATATTGTTTTCTTTGATACCCAATATGCACCTGATATATACATTAAGTGACTTAAGTTTTTAAATTTATATGGCAGCATTAATTGAGGGTCCGGAATTCCAAGTGGATCTGTATCTGGTTTATATAGACACCAATCTCGGTATCGAGAACCATCCGCATTTATTATTCTCGTCATACAAGTAGTAAATGTTTCTCCGAATTTTAAAAATCCGTCGTACCATCCGGGTAATAATATCATATAATCATGCATATACACAATATTTTCATATTTTGCATGTTGCGTTATTAGATTTTTCTTTTTTGTCACCCATCCTGGATTTATAGATTCATTAAATGGGATTGTTTGTATTATACCATCATTATATGATTCGTTACCTCCTATAATAATTATTTGAAAATTTGGAATATGTTCGGATTCGATAGAATCCACAATCAGTTGCAGATATTCACATGATGATGGTGTAGTAACTATTCCAAATGTAAAATTCATAATTTTCCTCTAATATTTGGATTAATATTATATGCGTTTAGTATTGATACTAATTCTGGATAATTAGTAGTATTCCACTTTCCTTTTACAAGAGCCGTTGCTATATATGGGAATACAACTGAATCATAATGAGCCATTCCTCTTTTTGGTTCATTATTATAATGATAAAGACTTATGATATCTAAGGTTGACAAAATATTACCATTTAATTTGGGTTCATCCCATGGACTTATTTGTAGTTTGGTTTTTTGTAATTTTAAGAAATCTTTGGTTCTCCATATTGTAGGTTGCATACTAAATGCATAATCTGTATTATAATCAACATAATGGAGTGATGGGATATCTTCGACCGTAATATTTGAATAAATTCCACTTTTTAAAAGACGAATACATGATATATGTGAATTCTCCTTTATAAGATCAAGATAAAAATTTAATAATTCTTTATCTACTGATCGATAGAGAAAAAAATCTTCTTGCATGTACAGAAAGAATTCTGGTAAATAGGTTGATAGACATTTAATCCATACATCATAAAATGGATCTTTATTTGAATAAGTATATGTATCTACGTCATACATCATGTGTTTTATATTATCATCTACCATCATTATATGATGTGGAGTCCCATAAAATTTACGTAATAAATCAATATAAATTGGCCATGCATCCGCACATTTGCTATTTGTATATGTTATAATTGGAAGATTCATTAAAATTTACATTTTTGATTAAAATATCGGGTGCCTTCCAACATAAATGGTCGGGTCTTTCGAAGATGTACATATTCATCCATTGCGGAGCCAACATCTATATATCGATTTGTTGGATTTGATAACCATAAGTGGTGTATTAATACTTCACTCATTGGTCCGGCAGAAATTAAATATAACATTCCATCAAACTCTTTTGCTATGGACGTTATATCTTTAATTATAGTATTTTTGTTTAATCTCCATGTATTAACACAATCGTCTTGAATTGAATAAAATCCTTCAACTTCCCATGGATACATTCCATCTTTGCCTCTAAAATTTGTTATTAAATAGACCGATTCTGTTATTTCCGATGATTGTTTTATAAATCGTTTATAATTATCATTTATCCACAAATTAGAATATGTTATATTTTCGTCTGGTTGTTTAATTTCTTTTAATAACCATTCCTTTCCTTTTGAATCACAGCATTGGCAAGAGATAGCATAATACCACTCTGACTCTGTATGATATAAGGTTTCTTTCAAGTCATTTCCTAATAGTGTAATTCCATTATCCATGCTATCCCATCTATCCACTTGATGCGCTTGGCTAGAATGATCTACTTTTCTTCCTTGCATTAACGCTACTTCACCATCCGCATATCTTGCATATGCCATTGGTTTTTTTGATAGGATTCGGGTCCATATTCGATTAAATTCTTCGGTGAAATCTTTATTAGTTACGAGTTGCATAGAATATTTATTATTTTTTCTGCAGATTTCCCATCTCCAAACGGACATGGGAAATTAAGAAGTTTTGTATTCATGGAATTTACCAACTTAAAAATAGATGATAATTGATCTGGCGATGAACACATGAACGATGTATTACCTATTGCTTCTGGACGTTCTGTTACCTTTCTACATACAATTAAGGGTTTATGAAAAAAAGAAGCTTCTTCTTGAATTCCTCCACTATCGGAAATTAAAATATCCGATTTTAAAATCATATTTATCATCTTATCATGTGGCAACGATGGGATGATATTAACATTAACCATATACTTCTTGAGTGATATATCAAAATTTGGATGTGAAATAAATGTAAATTGCATATTATTGATGGTTGCCAATAAATCCAATTCTATTAACCATTCTTTCATGATTGATTGATTTTCTCTTCTATGAAGAGTAATTAAACATCCATCCCCACCTTTGTTTTTGTTTTTATATGGAAGAATCGCGTCGATGGAAGTATTTCCTACTACATGAATATCTCCATGAATTCGTTCTTCTTTTAAATTTTTTCGATTTGTTTCGGTAGGACAAAAATGAAGGGTGGCAATGTTGCTTATACATCGACGATATAATTCTTCTGGATATGGATTGTTGTTATCATAACTTCGTAATCCTGCCTCCAGATGAATAACTTGGATTCTACGATGAAATGCTGCCATTGCAATTGCAAACGCAGTGGCGGTGTCTCCTTGAACCATTACACGGTCAATATCAACGAATATAGATTCGTTATTTAACACACTTTCAAAAATAGAATCCAACCGGTTTGTTCCATCTATGATTGTAACTTTTCGATCATATTTTTCACTTATTAATGTTGTATGTTGTCCGGTAAACAAAATTGCATATGGAATGTTTTTTATATCAAGTAATTTTATAATTGGATTGATTTTTATCCATTCCGGACGAGTTCCATATGCAATTAATAACATATTATTTAGATTCGTTAATTAATTTCCATCCCTTATGTCGCTGTTCAACAAAATAATCATCCATTATTTGCTTAAATGGGCGACCTTCGATTGATTTTTGATTGGTTTCCCACATAGAATTATTGTCTGTAGCATATTCACTTCCTATAATATTTCCCCACATTTCTTTATTATTCGATGGGTGGGGAGGAACGAATGTTTTTATATCTGCATACTTTTGTAACATATAACTAAAGTTTATATCTTCTCCACATATATTATATTTTGGATTTGGTAACTCTCTCCAAAAATAAGATAGCCATTCTCGCTTAAAAAACCAAGCATGTCCTACTAAATCAACTTGAATTGGAATGTTGGTTTGACCTCCTGGAATCCATCCAAATCTTTGATATGGTTCATAATAGGAAGAATTGTTCGGTGGATTTGGTTTAACATATAAAAGTCCCACGGTGCCTAATAAACCATTTACTGTTTTTATTGTATTTATACAATTTTCCAACCATTGTTTTCCGGGTACCATATCATCGTCAAATATACATACGTATTCTGATTTGGCATTAAATGCATATGCAAATCTTGCCCACACGCCTAAATTTACATTGGATATTGCAGATGGTATCTTTTCCATTATATCATAATTAACGTCTCCATCTTCCGGGTGATTATACCATAGCATTATTTCGGATGGTACATGTGATTGATTTTGAAGCGCGACTACTTGTTTATTTAAACAAGAACCTCGTTTATATCCATTTAAAATTACTGATATATTATTTGTCATAAATTATTCCAGTTATATATTCTAGCCACTTAGTAGAGTTGTTATAATAACTGCCAACCAATTTTTTCTTGGCATAATGCGAGACATGTTCATAAAAATCTAAATCTAATTTTAATTCGATTGCAAGATGTCTAGCAGAATGAATATCATTAACATCAACACTTAATTCTGGAAATAATTGAGATTGAGTATCAATTTGTTCGTTTCCAATACAAGGAATACCAAAATAACTACAATTCATACTAAATGTACCTGCTGCAACGGTGGGCATTAAATTTACTGCATATTTGAATTTAGAAAGTTGAATCATCCAATTATTCCATGTTGTCCATGGTAAATGATGCAAATTTAGAACTGCTTCTTCTCCGGTTCGTTTACAATGAGAAGATGGAACATAAATTGGACATTCAAATTCAGTAGCAATAAGATAACTTTGAAATCCTCCTCCCCAACGACAAAAATTACTACTAATAATAGTTTTTTGTTCTTTTATAATTAATGGTAATGGAATCGATTGATTTATAATCATTAAACTCGGTATTACTGCTACTTTTGTTTGTGGAAATAGTCCTTTATAGAAGTGAGTATCATACTCATTATGAGCAAATAAAATATCACATGCTGCCAATTGATTATAAAAATTAAATTGTGTAATTAAATCATATTCATTGAAAAACCACGATGGTCCTTCTTGGATATTACATACATTTTTATTGTGTTCTTTTAATGTAGTAATGATAGGAGATGCATAGATACTAATATCAGTATCTATTCCATGTGTAGTCATTTCTACGCCAACAGTATTTAATTTTACGGTTGCTTTTGGAAAGATGACAAATACGACATCATATCCTTTTACGATTTTATAATCATGTATATTATAATGATCGGAATCCAGTGCAATTTGCCAAGCGATTTCGGTTCTAATATTTGGAAATGTATTTGGCCATTTGCCCGTGTATTTTGTTTCGGTTAAAAATGCTACTTTCATCTTTTTCTTTCTTGTTTCGGACCCCATATCTCTTTAGAGTATGGGAGGAGACCCGATGTTCTTTATATATTATTCACAATTATTATTTTGTCAACCCAAAAACAAATTAATTGTTTTCTAAATATTTATATTTTATAATATAATCCGAACAAATTCCTCCACATATATGTATATCATCATTGCTCCCTTGCTCTGGTAGAACGCAAATACTACCAGTTAATAATTGTTTGGTTGGATATACCCATACATATCCGTTGGAAGTTAATGTGTATGTATCTTCTTGATGCCAGAAATAATTATAATTTGGATTGTTTGAATTGCTTAGTAATTCTAATGCTTCGCTGTTTTTTGCATGACACCAAAAATAATGTAAACTTGTAGTGTCAATTTTATAGATTGGTTTATCATGACCTAACCACCATCCATTATCATACCAAACATCTGCTTCTACATTATAGCCATTATGTATTGCTTCCCACAAATATACTGGAGAATTTTCCATTTTTGGATTTTTTCCATTTATATTTCCTCGATGAGCTATCAATATCATGGTTGTTTTCCAATAATAATATAATTTGGCCAATGCGTTACTGGATATTCCGGTAAGATTTCCATATCAAAGTCATTATTCATATGATGGATAAATTTCTTTTTTCGTTCTTCATCGTGTAGATTCATTGCTAAATAAACATTCTTTGCATTTTTTACATATTGCTCGTAAAATTTATATAGTTCAGTATCATCGAATTCTGATAAACACCATTCTGATATAAAAAGATCTACGGATTCTGGTGGTAAAGCATCTGTAACTGTTATTCCAAGCCGTTTTAAATATTTTAATGTAAGCTTTTGAACGGGTGGGAGATCTATTAAATGATATGCTAATGGTTTATAATATGTCTCAATTACAAATGCAGTTCCGCCATATCCTACTCCAAGTTCGCTGATAATTTTTCCATTCAAATTTCCAAAGTGTTTGGTTATATCACATAGTGTATGGATATGTCTTAATGTATTTGGCGAAATAGTTAATTCATCTATGGTAATTGTTGGTGGAGATCCATATAAATCATTTCGTAAAAACTCATTCATTTTTTCATGAATAGAATGAAATGTTTTTATTTTATTATAAAATAATGTAGATTGCCATGGCAATGACATTCCTACTACTGAATTATATTCATCTGTAATTTTGAATTTATTGAATGCATTTTCATCAATTAAACAACGTTCAACGCATTTTAAATAATTATCTGCTATATTAGTTGATGCCATCCACATAACTTATTTAAATACACTATGACCTTTGTTTTCTTCTTGAGTAAATAATTGATTATACCGAAGGTTTGTAGCAATTTGTGTCTCAATTGTTTTGTCGTGATATATTGCAAACATTTCATGTGGTGGTAATTTTGCAAATTTAAGATAACCTTCTATTTTTTCATGCAATCTTCTAGTAAAGCTAATTCTTGGATAATCTCGTTTAAAAATTCTCCATTGATGATCACACCAATTAACAATTGGTCTATTATATATTTCCGATATAGAAAGTCTCCATCCCCATTGTTTTGCATGAGCTTCGGTTACGCCCCTAAAATCATTAATACGAGGTACTGCAAACGCTTCTATAGATGAATTTTCATTTAAAAAATTATGTAGATTTTTTCCTATTAATGATTCTGGTGGAAGTTCATCCCCATCGAGTTGAAATATATAATCTCCGTTACATTTCTCAATACCAAAGT
>SESG01001794.1_pt1 | contig 15641 bp, 17 predicted proteins | sample 3171421 | NCBI WGS metagenome assembly SESG01 (sample SAMN10866946, study PRJNA518727) | freshwater metagenome | biome: subpolar coniferous forest; feature: holomictic lake; material: water; isolation source: holomictic Lake 227, 6 m and 8 m depth | place: Canada: near Kenora, Ontario | collected... | reverse complement strand
GCGATCCGCATGCGCGCGTTGCGGAGGGGCATCACGGCGTAGGGGGCGAACGCGGAGGCGCCATGGGCGAAGGCGAGAAGAAGCAGCGCTGCGAGGGGCGGCATATGTGACGCGGCAGTGGTGGGTTGTTTTATAGTGTCATAGGAAACTCCGCTCCTTGCCCTGCGCCTCCTCGTTCCCCTTGGCCTTCGCCGCATCCACCTTCTTTGCACGCTTCTTGAACTTCCCCAGCAGCACCTCCGAGATGTCGAGCGTGTGCTCCGGCTGCAGCACGCCGATCTCGTGGAGAATCTTAAGATCCTCAACCCCTTGAATCTCAAGCCGCGGCATCGCCACGACGCTGAACTCGGCGTCCTCCTTGTAAATCGCGCGATACACCTCTTCCATCAACGCCTTCAAGAACCCGCACACGCGCATCATCTTGGTCTGGAACAGGCGCGAGGTCGAGCGAATCGCCTTGCCCTTCTCGCCCTGGTCCCCGGCCACCATCTCGCACGGGATGCCCAGGAGGCTGCACACGTTCTGGCGGTACTTGTTGTGGAGGAACTCGAGGTCCGTGGTCGGCTTCAGCTGCTGGACGTTCTCGAGGTGGTGGTGGACAGGGAGCGTGTATACCGCCTCGTTGTGGTTCGTGGTCCCGCGCGTGAGGAACGCCTCTTCCACAGCCGTGGGCACGTGCTTGCGCTTGGTCTCGATGGCTTCCTTCAGAAAGTCCAGCGTCTCAAAAACCTCCTTCTCGTGCGCGGCGTGGTTGAACTCCTTGGGGTCGTTGGACACCACGATCCGGGCCGTCGTGTTCCAGGCGTCGGCGTGGTGGTGGCGCTTCATGGTCTCCCGCAGGATCTTGTATTCTTCCACCAGATGCGACAGCGGCGTCTGGACCGTCGCGTGCAGAATGGAACCCTCGTTCACGTTCATGTTCGGCTGCACCCACTCGGTGATGTGGAACGGCACGGCCTCGATGTTCAACTCGACCCTGTACTTGAGCGACGACCGGTTGGTCTTCTCCGGCTCCACCACCCACGTGAACGTCCCGAGCGGCAGCACCTCCGGCACCTTCTCCCCGGTCCGCAGCGTCCGCACCGTCCACACGACGAAGCCCAACCCGTGCTGCTGGCGGATCGCGCAGCGCAGGAACGGGAGCCAGTGGCGGTTGATGAACGCCTGGAACCTCTTCGCGGGGCGCGAGTCGCCGATGGTGAAATCCAGGTCCCGGCACAGGCACGTGTTCTCAATGATCTGCAGGCACTCCTGGAGGAACGGCTCCGACGTCAACAGCTCAAGCAGCAGGTGGTAGCTCTCAGCGAAGTCGCTCGCGCGCTGGGCGAGGCGGGAGGCATGCATTGTGGAGAGGGCGCAATCCTTGCTTATGTAGTAAAATGACAATCCAATTTAGAATCCACTGCTTGTTACCTTTCGTACGCTGGTCTGCCGTTTATCCATTGTTTTTTTCTAATGTTGCAATCCCTTGATGCAGGGTCAGGAGTGGGGTCTAGCAGCGTTCTCCCGGGTGCAATGCTTGTGGAAATGAGTTTGGACAGGGCTGCTACCATCCTGGCGTCATGCACCCCGTGTTTTGACAGGTACGCTGACAAAATCCCAACCTCAGCCCTACAGTCATAGCAATTATCAATGCCCTCGCCACTCACCCCGTGATCATACAGCGCAGGGCGTGCAACTGTGTTGAAGTAGAACATACGCTCCTCGTATTCAACATTATTATATGCTTTTGTTGTAACACAATTTTCTTTGGTAATTAATCTTGTCTCAGTGGTGGTGATGGGACCCCACACTGGCAGGTAGAGATCCCCGTCCAGATACTCCGTCTGTCCTGCTGTCCAAGGCAGTCTGCATTTGAGCATGCTCCTTCTGGGCTTCATACTCAAGTGCCACTCCATCTGCAGCTTCATGTCATCCTGAATTTTATGTTCCAACGTCTCTGAATCACATCTGACCCTATCTCCTGAGCGAATATCTGAAATAAACAATAGCCCTGGATGCTTTTTACCTAATTTTTTGGCCATTTTTTGGGAGAACAATGCCCTCACAATCTGGATTCTATCACTAGGCTTCACGCTGAACGGCGCAGGGTCAACCAGAATAAACAGCACCCTCGGGAACATTTTAGATAGCATTGCAACATGCGTCCCGGGCGCTGCCCCAGCATAAACAACAACAGTCTGTTCAGGACCCTCATACAGTGTCAAAAACTCGATTTCAGACATCAACAGCTTTCTCTGCCCCCAGTGCACAACGGTTTTCACCTCCGTATTTCTTCGCTGATACACCAACCGCGGCATATCACCTGTGAGAACCCTGCCAAAAGGAATGCAGTTCAAGCAAACCCCACCGTTCATGACCACCTGTGCTGCGTGTGGGCTTTCACACATGCCACTCCACACAGATCACGTTTTATACATTTATCAGCATAAATCACATGTACACGTAATCCTGCCTTCCAAACCAGTTGTACCCCAGCTGCCCCCACTCCTCCACTGTCATGTCCTCCTCCTCCTCGGCACTGCTCTCCGGCTCATCATCCGGCGCGGCCATGAACTCATCCACCTCCGCCTGGACGCGAGCGGTGTCCTCAATCACAACACGGGTGTCGTCGGCGAACTCGCAGGCGTGGTTATGCTCGGCGGCGACGAGCTTGCAGGCAAACGCCACCTCCGCATCGTCCGCGCACTCGACGCGCACCCCGTCGCTGCTGTCGAGAAAGACGGGTCGGCGGGTGGAGAACATGCGCTCGCCCGACGCGGTCACGACCACAAACGGCGGGTTCCACCGGCTGACGGCGGCCTGGACGTCCCTGGGATCGCAGTACCGGGCGGGGAGCACGATGGTGCGACGACCAACCGAAAGCTGCATCAGGGACGGAGAGGGGCGCGCGGAAATAATAAAGGGTGGGCGCGCAATTCATTTTTTACAGTCGTCCAGCAGGCGCTCGAACTCCCGGGAGAGCTCGTCGCTGTCGGTGGCCGGCGCGTCGTCGTGGCAGCGGAGCAGGATCTCGCCCCCGTTCAGGGCGTACGCGACGGTGAGGATGCCGCGGCGGGTCATGTTGCCGTCGAGGTACTCGGCGCACTTGAAGATGAGCTCCCCCTGATCGGCGGGTAGGTCCTTCATGTAAGAGATGACGCTCCTTGCGAGGTCCTGTGGGGCGGGCTGGTCCAGGTCGTCTAAGAACCTCTGAAGGGGCATGGGCAGTCCGCTGGTGGGGGCTTATGTAGTGGCCGGGCGCGATGGGCTTGACATTTCCAGAACCGCGTATATAAGCGCCGGGGAATCCGTCGGCAACATGTCTGAGGAGGCATTGAGAAACTTCTTACACGGATCGCATGGAGGGTTCTTTCTGGGAGCTAAGGCCGGGGTCGAGCAACCGAAAAAGGACGAACAGAAATATCCCAAGAGAGATCCAGACGCGAAGGACGCCGTGGCGCTGCTGCCGCTCATCTACGGCCTGTTCAAGCTCAACAAGAAGAGCATCCTACCCATCCAGCGACCGCTGCTGGGGCTGCAGCTGCCCAGAACGACCGTCAAGGGCAACTGGGACCTGCGAGTGAACAAGGCCATGGCCATAGTGATTGCGCACATGAAGGAGCTGAAGCTCAGCTTCTACGACACCACGGTGATGAACGGCGGGGAGGTGCCGTTTGCCAACACGCTGCTGGAGATCAATAAGATAGACACCGCTCTGGTGAATGCACTTATTGCAATCAAGTCACAAATTATTGGCAGTGCAGTGGACGTGCGGTTTGAAATCCTCAAGGTCGTAAAGGACCAAATAGTTGCAAACAAACAGATTGGCATTCAGCTGTCTACAAAGCTGCAAAACGAGTGGAGCAAGGCGTTCAATGATATGCAGAGGCTTCCTCTTAATTACAAAGTGGGATACAACCCAAAAGATGATTTCAGTGGCACAAGTAAACAGGAGGCCATAAATTTCTGGACAACAGGAATTGTTTCACAAGGTGCTGATCCACTTCCACCAACTGTAGCAGAAGCAGTAGACGGGGCACCTCCAGCAGCAGCAGAGAACATCTTCAAAGCAAAGGCTACAGCGCAAGAAACCTACCAGCTGGATGTGATCATTGCCAGTATCAAGCTACACGTGTTGTATTACAAAAAGCTGGCAGAACGCATGAAGGCACCTGGGTTCATTGCTGAACTCCTCAATACAATTCACAAGGAGCAACGTCAAATTGATGATATGAGCGCAATAATTCTTGGCAGTGATGAAAGCGCTGACTGGAACGAGAAAGCTGGTCTATTCTTCCGCAACGTTCTCATTGAGAGATTCGAGCTCCTGCAAGCCAATCTGTACACGTTCTTCACTGCATACGCAGGAAAAGGTAAAGATGCTGAAGAGTTCACGCAGACTGTCATCACTATAGCTGTGCGAGCAGCAGTATGGCCTTTTTTTTCCAGCAACGAGCAAAGGCAAATCTATGCAACTGATACAGAGCAACAGAAAGCAGACAAGCTCAAGCAAATTAAAGAAAGAGAAGATGGAATGTTCTACAAACCACACGTTGAAAAGCTTAAACTCTTCTTTGAGCATAGCATACAAGCAACAAGTGCACTTACGGAAAAGGACAAGACACAGATCAAAACGTACGCCACAGAGCTGTTCACAGCATTGCCCATTTCCATCAAAAAGGTGGAGATGAACAACCTGACCATTCCAAGCAGAGTGAAGGCCCTGGACGACAACGCCGGTACCAAGTTCCAACGGATGTCAGCCATCAAAGGCGAGCACGCCCCAAAGAAGGTGTCCGTCTCGCTGGAGTTCACTGAGAAGAATAAGGCGCAGCTCTTCCGCAAAGCTATAAACCAACTCGAGAAAACAACGGATCTGGAATACAAGGTCACATCGCGCATTATCCACGCTGCTGGACTGCTTGACAGCGCCTTCGTGGCGGCGTACTACAACACAGCCGACGCATCAAAAACCACGTATGCAGCGCTTGTTCCGCAGGTACTCTCCACAGATGCAGGCAACGGCACGCTTGATACCAATGGCACTGGCCTGCTGGCAAGACCTGGATGGATTAACACGGTGATAGCTGCAGCCAATGACGCTGACTTGCTTGCAATCACCAATGACCCAATCGCCGGTCTGGACACGCTCTTCACCTTCAAAAACAACTGCGGCTCTGCCCTTACGCAGCCGCCGAAGCGGGCGGAGAAGACGAAGAAGGCCGCGCAAAAGAAGGCGGACGGCGCGAAGAAGAAGAAGAAGGGTAACGGCGTCAAGAAGCCCGACAACACCAGCAAGAAGCCCGAGAAGAAGAAGGCGGACGACAAGAAAAAGAAAAAGGAAGGCACCAAGAAGAAGGGCGGCTAATGGACCGGACCGCGTTCAAGGACTTTGTGGTGTGCAAGGCCCTCGACGTGATCAGCGGCAACGGGGCGTACCGCAAGTACCTCCACCAGTGCAGCGAGAACGGGGAAACCTGGGCGCAGCGGGTGAGCGCGTCGGTGGCGACGATGAACGCGGCCATTAAGGAGCTGCACGCGACGATCGACCGGGTGCGGCGACTGCCCAACTCCAAGGTCGGGAAGGCGTGCTCGGAGATCGTGTTCTCGATGCACGCGCCGGTGCGGGTGATCCCCGGGTGGTCGACGTGTTTTATCACGGAGTGCCAGGCGCAGAACTGCATCGACGTCTCGCGCGCGACCAAGCAGAACCAGACGCTCCCGGTGCATCCCAAGTTCGCGTACTTTGTGCTGATGCTGTTCTTCACGCATCGCATCGAGCACGTCATCCGCGCGTACACCAAGCTGTGGCTCGAGACGCAGCCGCCGCAGGCCGACATGAGCGATCTCACGGCAAGGTTCCAGGACCAGCCGGAGCTGTTCGATAAGATGTACGATCGGTTCGCGGAGGGGTACGCGCATGTCAAGTCGTCGCTGGAGGCGTATTTGTGCGAGCGGTGAATATGTTTAATAAATCTCGTTCCACTCCCCCGTTTGCAGCACCACACCCAGCTAACAGCCGAGAATATGCACCAGCAGCTCTGCGTCAATGCCATACATATGCGACGCCACACCCAGACGCTCGTGCAGGGCCATCGCAAGCGCAAGGCGTCTGGCGTTTCTGCGTTGCTGGAGCATGCCGCGCGCCCAGCGCTGGAGCTTCATCAGGGCCTTGGGTCTGGCGGGGTGCGGTCTGGAGTAGATCTGCGTGCGAACAGCGTTGCAGCATGCTGTGAACAGTGCCGTGCTCAGTTTGACGAAAATGCCTTCAATCAGTGGGTAGTCGTCGATAGTTTCGCGCATAAGGCGTGCACTACTCCGTAAGCAGGATATGGCCGGGTGGTCCTTGTGAACAAACAGGTACGCAAGCGTGCCGACGATGAGGACTCCCTCTGTCTCGAGGTTGGCTGCATGCCACTTGGAGTGCTTGTTCAACCAGGCTGCAAGCCTATCTTCTTCCATGAACGCGCGCGTGAGGGCGTCGAAATTCATTTGGCAACGTGGCAGCCCTTTTCTTTTTTTCCCCTCGAATTTATGGAAGATGGATGTTTAATAAATCTTCTTTAATCATCTTTGGGCGGCACCATCTTTGCGTGCATCTCCTTCACCATCGCCCGCATCTCCTGCATCCCCATACCCCCCTCGAGCTCCTTCACGCGCGCCTCTAATCCAGCGATCCTATTCTCCGCGGCCGTCAGCTTCAGCTTCAGCTGGTCGCGCTCGGCGATGAGCTCCCCCGCGTTAAACAGCTTCGCAAAGTACCGCTCCGCGCTGCAGCCCATGAACTTTGGCTCCTCGCCGTCGTGCTTGCGCTGCAAATGGATATTTATCAGAGTCTGCCGAATGGTTGAAACAACCAGAACACACACCTTCACAGGCAGCATCCCTCCACCGCTCGCTCCATCTGCATTCTGCATGTTTTATTTTTTAAAATGGCACGAGAATTTTGCCAAAAAAAAAATGCTCAAAGAACAATGGCGCGGCAGTGATAAAAACAAAAAACCCACTGTGTCATTATTTTAACGCAATCCACCTCCCTCCAACATGCACATCCTCGCGTTTGAACCCATGACCGGCGCGATCACTGTCTTCGTCCTCGAGAGAATGACAACCACCCGCCCCTCGCGCATTATCCCACACGGCCGCGTCCTCCTCCGACGGTACACGGAGCTGCTGCAGGAGACCGTGCTCTCCGAGGCGTCAGACCAGCTCGTGGACGTGCTCAACACCAACCTCCACATCCTCATACTAAGTGCCATCATGCTCCTTGTCGTATCGTACCATCGCTTTCACCGCCTCTGATACACCCGCCTCTTCCCCACCGCGCTGCACACGGCGCACCCGGAGATGGCCATGCTTCCGACGACAAACGCCATCAGCACACACGTCGCGAGGAGGCCCACGGGGAAGTAGCACTTGATGCAGCCGTCCCACAGCGTGCTGCGGCGGAAGAACGTTGGATGCGCGATGTTGGACGTGGTCCAGTACATGGCGAACGCTGTGTCGAACGTCGCCACGAGGCTCATCAACGCGTCGGTCTGCACAGTGAAGGACGTGGCGTGCTTCAGCAACAGCGCAGCCCCGTCGCCGCGGAGGAGGTAGCCCCGGGAGCCCATCCAGTTGCAGGCTTCGCCGGTGTGGAGCGTCTCCCAGTCCGCACACGTCGCCGCCAGGCTGCCCACGTACGCCCACGCGCCCCGGACGCCGAGGTGCCCGCTCTCGAGCATGAGCAGGTTCCACCGCACGTCGGCCATGTCCTGCAGCAGCGCCTCCATCCTCTGCGTGGACACGCGATCCAGCACCGCATCTTCCTCAAACACCGCCACGGTCTCGTTCCCGGCGCGGGCCCACACGGCCATGTGGCTGAGCAGACAGCCGAGAGAGCCGCCGGAGTAGACCTGCATGTGGTCGTGCCGGCCGAAGCGCAGCAGGTTCTGTGTGTAAATGGACAGATGGCCTGCTGTCATGCTGAGGGCCTGCGTAGCATTAATCGCCCTCACCACCTCCACGTCGTCAATGCCCATATACTCCCTGACCTGCGCAACGAGCGGCTCGGCCGTCTGCGGCTCCAGCGCGATGACAAACGCCCTGGTGATGTTAAAAACCGAGCGCTGCACTGGTATGGGCTCCTGGGAGCTGCCGTCGCCGCGTTGCTGCAAGCCCAACACCACAACCGCAACCACAACCACGCCACCCACCGCGGGATAGAACCACCGCATGACACATGGATCCAACGCATAATATATACCCCTCAAAACGCACACGTGTGCGGCGCCAGCCCCTGCGCGAGCGCTCCCATCGCCGCGACCATTCCCGCGCACACCAGCAGCGACGTCCACACGTGAGAGGACCGCTGCAGACTCAGCACGACGCTAAACCCGCTCAGCGACTTGCGGCACGCCGCCACACGCACCGACAGCGACGGGAACGTTGCGCGCACCGCGGCCGCGTGCTCCTCGGTCCACTGCGCGACGTCGTGGATCTCCCAAACGCCCTCGTCCGGCCGCAGGCACCGCCCGCCGTACCGGTCCATCTGACACAGCCCGTGCATGAACACCCCTACCTTATCGACCATACGCGCGCGGAGGAGACGCGGTAATATACGGAGCGGGGCCCTTTTACTAGAACCCCCCACGCGGCGTGGTCGGCTGCGAGTGGCGGGCCTCTTCGGCGTAGCGCTTGCGGCGGGCCGCGGGGGTCTCGTCGTTCGTGAAGGCGTTCCAGCACGGGATCACGAACAAGTAGTAGAGCACCGTGATGATCCCGAACGCAATGGCCTGCCAGATCCAGCCCGCGAACACCGAATCGACGGGGACCTCGTCAACCAAAGTCTCCTTCGCGGCCGTGCGACCGCTGGGCGGCGGGGGCGGCGGCGGGAGCTGCGGAAGGGTGGCCGGGGCCTCATTCTTCGGCTTCGTCTGCTCCCACGTGTTCATGAAGTAGAAGAACTTGTCCATGGTCATCGGATCCTGCTGCGGCTGCGGGTAGTGTACGAACGGCTGCTGCTGCTGCGGCTGGCACGCGATCTTGTACGCCACGGCCAGGGAGCACGACATAACCACAATCGCAGTCACCACCACCAGCGTCTTAATCGTGAACTCACCCAAGGACGACGGGTTCGGGTGGTTGTAGGGCACGACTGCGTTGTTCACCGCTGGAGCGGGGAGTGCAGGCACGGGGGCTGGCAACGGCGGGGTTGGCACAGGGAGCGCCAACTGCGGTGCAGGGAGCGCCAACTGCGGTGCCGGAGCCGGGAGCGCCAACTGCCCGTAGGCTGGAGGCGGAGGGAAAACCTGGGCGGCCATGTACGGGTACATCTGCCGCATGGTGGTCTTCTCGTACTCCTCGATCTCCTTGCGAGCCAGCTCCTCCTCTGCAGGCGTTGTTGTGGTGCGCCCAAGGTACTGACCAGTCATCACATCCTTTGCAAGCATGCGGTTGGTGCCTTCCATGAAATGCACAATAAGACGGTTGGAACGAAAGATCCTCCCGCGAAGGGGGCCGTTATCAACGCACGAGATCCTAGGAACCTCAGCCAGCATCCCACCAGTAAGCTTGTACCCAGCAAACACCGCCGCTTCCATCTCTGCCTCGTTGATGTTATTACAGATGCGAGTTCCATCCATGGAACCAAGAGTCCAGCAATAATACCCTAACATTTTCAGCGGTTGTTTTCCTTCCTCCGACGCACTGCGTGTTTATATACTGCATCCCTTCGCAATTCGCACGTGATCCAGCAACCCCCCATCCACATGCTTCTGCGCCGGCCTGCGTCGCGTCTCCTCCTCCACCAACCACAGCGCGAGCGCGCAGAATATCACCAAATACGGCACCACCATATTCCTGGGCACGTTGATAAACGCGGCAAACAGCGCCATCACCGCCATCACGCACCACGAAGTCCGCATGCCGAGGACGTGGGTGTGCAGTCGTATATAATGAGACGCAAACGAAATGCGCATGCTGGTATGGGGAACCATATCGCCTGGGGAGAGCGACAGCCACACGGGCGTTTACCTCCGCGAGAAGGACATTGAAAGCCTCGCCACCTCCGGTGCCCTCCTGAACAAACCGGTCAAGATTGAGCACCAAGGCCCGTCCATCGGACGCATAGTCAGCGCCTGGCGGCACGGCGACAAGCTCGACGCTGTTCTGCAGATTGACAACAACTCCATCGACGCTATGTTCGGGCAGGGGTTCGTCAAGTCGGGCAGGTGCCCCGAACTCTCCCTGGGGTATTCCGTCGCCATGCAGTACTCGGCGGACGGCATGCTGTCGGGCGGGTACAAGGAGGTGCACGAGGTGTCGCTCGTGAAGAAAGGCGCGCGGCACGATTGTCACATTCGCGGGTGGAAAGGGTGATTATTAAAACACCCCGTGCATCTAATCAAACTCAATCAAATCGCCGCCGCGCTTTCTCTTCACCAGCCCAGCCCGCGCGCTCCTCGTCTGCTTGACCCTCTGCTCCGACCTGCACATGACCTCGATCTCCACGATCTCCGCATGGAACCCGTGCCCGTTCCACTTATCCGAGACCTTGGCCGTCACCATCACCGGCTCATACGGCGTGGCCACGCACAGGCGGCGCATCTGCTCTGCAGACAGGTTCTCCTTCAGCACCAGTGTCAGCACCACGGGTGATTCCGGCTGCTTGGCGACGAGCGTGCGCGCATTGTCGAGGCGAAGCACGGCCATTCTGTTCAACATTGGCCTTGAATCAGCTGCGCCTGCTCGCTGTCAGTATTGCAGGGTTTGGAGTATTTTTTTCCTTTAAAATACGACGTGTACGTGAACGCCTTCATGAGCAGGTCCGACAGGTGGTTGATGACCACGAAGTCGATCTGCGACAGGCTGATAAAGAACTTGAACACCCCTGAGACGTAAATGTACACGTAATACATCTCCACCACCGCCAGGCATATCCATTTCGGATACGGCAGCTCCATGCACTTGGGATCGCACAGCGTGTGGATGCTCCAGATGACGATGGAATCGTGCCCAAAGGTCTTCACCATCGAGTCAATAAAGCAGAACGTCGCCAGCAGCCACCACTCCGCCCACGTGTCCACGTTGACAGACATGAAATGCAGCGTTTTGCTGGGACCCACCTTAAAAAAATCCGCCCTAAACACACCCATGACGCCGAATATGATGAGAATAATAAACATCCACACGCACAGCACACAGGCTGTCCACCGCTTGTCGGTAAACACGGCGTTGCTCCATGTCATATCAGAGCATGATGCCGCAGCGTTTTTATATTAATGCTGTGAGCTGTGCTGCGACCAATGCACATCCAGGCGTCCAAAGGACATGTTCCAATCGTGCGTCCACAACACCACCAAACTCGCCCACAGTGTGCCGTTCAACAGCCTGAATCTGGAGCACAGCAGCGCGCTCACGATGCCCACGATCATCACACAGTATATGCACGTGTTCACGGAGAGATACAACACCAGCAGCGAAATAAAGAACATGGGCAAGTCAGCGTTGTTCACCATGCACCACACGCACCCGCGCCCCGTTGCAGTCCCGCAAGATTCGGCGTCCTCTTCCTCTACATCCTCTGACCCCTTCTCGATCATCACCGCGCGCGAGGACACGAATTTTATACGCGTTTTCACTGCTGCGCGTGATCGGCAATGGGCTGCACGATCGCCTCGGTGGATATACTCCCCGCGTCGATCTCGCTGTGCTCCTCCATGATCAGGCAATCCACAGGATCCGCGCACGCGATGCGGACGTTGGTGACGTTGCGCTCCCTGACCTTCAGCGAGAAGTAGACCTTGTGTGAGTTGATCTCCGCACCGACCAGCCCCTCGTCCGGGTACCGCACGCTGCCGCGCACCCACGGCTTCTGCCCGACAAACCCAGACGGGCTCAGGGCGTCCGCCTTCACCAGGATGAAGGTCCCGATGGGTACCAGTAGGTCGTGGGCGTCCGGAAAGCGCAGGGTCAAGAGAGATCCGTTGCCCCTGCTCAGCGTGTAGTTGCCATGCGTGTCCAAAAACTGCTCTTCCGCCTGCCCCACGATGTCCACATCCAACACGGGGTACTCCACCAGATCGCGCGCCGGCGGCGCTTGGGTGTGCTTGCATGAACTGACCCACACGCTGCCCCTGCCATTGTCGCGAAACACGGCGTGGTTGCGAAACACCAGCGGCGCCACCATGTACTTGATCTTGACCAGCTCCGTCCACCAGTCCACCAGGCTCGAGGTAACATAGTGCCAAACACCGTCGACCATGTACGCAATGAAGGCCGCGCGCCGATGCTCCGGACAGAGCTGGATGGTTCCGTACTCTCCTTCGTTCGGCCCCATGATCGGGTACGTGCGACCGCGAACAAGCTCCGGAGGCCTGCCGTTGTACAGCGGAAAGGTCTGAAAGCGCATGGGCTTGGTGCCCGCGTGCAAGATGGTGTAGAGCTGAATCCACGCGCCGAGATGCATGACGTCCTCCAGCGGATGCGCGCCGAGCACGGGCGGCAGCTCCGTTCCCACGCCGCAGTTCATCGCGCCGTAGTCGTTGATGCTGCGAACGAAGTAGTTGGGACGAACCCCCGCCGGCGAGCGCAGCGGCAGGACCTCGTTGTCGAGATGCTGGAAGCTCTCGTGCAGCACGGACTGCGCAGGAGTGGACTGAATCGGCGAGCAGCGGCTCAGAATGAACTCCGTGAGATTGGAGCCGAAGGTGAACATGTTGTCCGCGTGCAGCTCGTTGTTGCCTTGAATCGCCGTCACGAACAGGTGCTGAATCAGCGACACCCAGCACCTCCCCACGCCGCGCGACGGAGCAGCAGGCGGCGGCTGGTTGTTGTTCCCTTGGGCGGCGGGTTGAACCTCGGCGCTGGATTGCGTGAACAGGTACGTGTTCCTGTAGGTGTCAAAAACGGCAGGCGGCGGGGGCTGAGGCTGGGCCCCGTTCTGCTGCCCGTCCAGGCGGAAGTTGTCGTTGCCCACGCCAAGGCGGCTCACGAATCGCTGGAAGTCCAGCATCGAACCGTCCGTGCAGAGGAACCCAGAGAGGTCGAACGACTTGGAGGCGCACTCCCGCACAGCGGTGACGTAGGTGTAAAAGTTGTTCTTGGCGATCCCAAAGTACGACTCCAGGTACGCCTCCTTCTGCTGGTAGTCCTCCAGGCTGCCCAGCTTACACACGGTGATGTAGCCGGAGCTATACTCCATCTCGCCGCCCTGCCGACACTGCATCATCTGGCCCAGCCACCCAAACAGCTCGTCGAACAGCGGCGTCCCCGCCCCGATCGGCGTCGTCCCGAACACGTCCATGAGGAACTCGATGGGGATCACCGGCGTGTTGATCCTGTCGCGGATGAACTGGTTCACCATGATCAGGTTGGTGTCGACGAGGTGCGTGAGCGCGTTGGAAAAGGCCACGTTGGTCGACTGCACCGTGAGCGGCGACGTCTCCATGTCCTCCAGGATCCTGGTGTTCGCCTCGGCGATGGACACCGCCTCGCAGTAGTGTCTCGCGCATGTAGCCGCGAACGTCGTGGCGACCTGGCGGGCCATGAACCCGGCGATCACTCGGTCGTAGCTCAGGAACAGGTTACCCCCGAAGAAGGACTGGAAGTGCATCTGGATGATGTTTCGAAGCCACTCGGCGAACTGCCGGCACACGACGTTGATCTCGAAGTCCACCTGCGCCGTCTTGTTCACCAGCGCCAGCTGCCGCGCAGCCATGAACAGCACGGACATGGACCACGCCAGGTGCTCGCGCTCGCTCTTGTCCGTGGGCAGCGTCGAGGACGCGTTGGTGTTGCACGAGTGGAAATCGTTGATCTTGCGCTTCCGGAGCGACGTGATCTGCGAGAGCTGGCCGCCCACCTGCGCGCTGGGAGAGAGTCACTATGCGTAACCACACACCATTGAAAAATAAAATCACCCACCCCGATGGAAACATGGCGGTGACGACGGAGAAGGTCTTGATGCACTCCCCGATCACGGGCGTGTGCGGATTGCTGTTGGAGGTCATCCCGATCAAGAAGGGGCTCAACCCTGGCAGCTGACGCTGATGGCCTTGGAGGTGAGCGCCGCCCGCCTTGCCAGGATCGATGGACTTGAGGATGTTTCCGGAGCCGCCGTCGGAGTCGCGAGGAATCGAGCACACGAGCCCGTTCAGCGCCGACGCATCCATGGAGCGGTAGCCCTCGTCCATGATGATGGGGCGCATGAACGTCTTGCGGCTGGGCGCGCTCTCCTTGACGCCGTTGATGAACATGACCGAGCTCACCCCCTCCACCCCCGAGCGCGTCGTGCGGTCCAGCTTCATGAAGCGCATCGGCTCCAGGAAGTCGCTCGTGAGGTCCGGCAGCAGCTCCGACACCAGCGTGGCCAGCGCCTTGAACATCTTGGTGATGATCGCGTTGAACCCCACGGAGTTGGGCTTCGAGGTGAAGATAACCGGCGTCTTGTTGCTGTGGTCGTCCGTCATCGCCCGCAGATGCCCCGCGCCGCCCATCACCTGCACAGTGTACATCATCCAGTTCCAGGTCTCGTGGTGGGACCCCAGGTGGGTGAGCACGTCGCTGATCATGAACGACAGCAGCGTGGTCAGGTTGACGGCGTTGGCGCGGATGTAGCGGTTGTTTAGGCACAGGATGTGCAGCATCCGCATGAAGTAGTGGGTATCCGGGTACGCCTCGAAGATCACCCGCTGCTTCGCCGCCTCCGCGCCGTTCATCTGCACCTCAAAGGCCGCTTTCAAGCCCTTGCACATCCTGGGGGCGAGGCGGTCCAGGCATTGAGCGCAGTGGAGCACGCGATCCGACATCATGAGGTCCACCAGCACCGCCTGCGAGTGGATCGTGCTCTGGGCGCGGAGGTAGTTCTGGTACGTCTTGATGCGCTTCAGCATACACGGGTCCGATTGCATGGCCTTCATCGACGTCTTGAACGACTCCCTGGCCGACTTGTACATCCCTCCGTGCGGCATATCCCCCCACGAGCCGTTGTCCTGCGAGTACCGCATGTTCAGCTCCGTCTCGTCCACCGTGCTGTTCTGGTCGCCGAGATGCGCCCGGATGAACTCGTCCACGCTCTCGCTGCACATGTCCGAGTACTGGAACGGGGTGAGCGTGGCGACCGCCAGCTGCGGCAGCCGGAGCATCTCCGCCTTGTCCAGCGTCAACGCCCCGCCGTCGAGCCACTTCTTGAGGTTGAACGCCATCGTCATATTGCAGTAAATCTGGTCCAGGCACTCCTCGTCCGAGTTGATGAGCACCGGCGGCAGCCGCACCTCGGGGATGGAGGTCTTGTCCGCAGCCTTGAGCGCCATGCCGAACGCATCGTGCCACCGCACGACCACCTTCTTGTACCGCTGCTGCGCTGCCACCCAGTGGTTGAAGCACTCCAGCCTCTCCTCGAGCGTCTCAGTGACCGGGAAGCCGTCCATGATGAGGTTCCGCAGCGAGGTCAGCGGCAGCTGCAAGGAGATTTTCCTCATCACCAGAAACGGCGACAGGACGATGCACGGGTGCATGGGGGACTTGGGATCCTCGAGCACCGCCATCGGATGCGGCAGCGGATGAGAGCGCCCGAAGCACCCGCTGATCTTCAGGTTCCGGTTGCACTCGTAGTTGAGCACCTCCGTGATGGTCTGAAGCACCGACTCGATCGGCACGCCATTCCGCAGCTTCAT
>SESG01013635.1_pt1 | contig 15651 bp, 11 predicted proteins | sample 3171421 | NCBI WGS metagenome assembly SESG01 (sample SAMN10866946, study PRJNA518727) | freshwater metagenome | biome: subpolar coniferous forest; feature: holomictic lake; material: water; isolation source: holomictic Lake 227, 6 m and 8 m depth | place: Canada: near Kenora, Ontario | collected... | reverse complement strand
CGGCTGCCGTTTCTCGGTCAGATCCAGCCAGAAGAGCAGGCCGCGCGCCCCGTATTTGTCCAGAAAACGCTTCACATTCACAGTCGTAACCAGCTGGCTGGTGCGCGCCGGGAATGTTCCGCGAATGTGCCCGCCCGCCAGGCGGCGGCCGGAGAGATCGGTCAAGATCCAGCCCGCGTCACCGCATGTGTCGGTCATGCGGTCGCTGGTCACGTGAATCTCAACTGTGCCCTGCTGGAGGTTCTCCAGTCCCGAGATCAGCAGCGGGGCGTAAAAATCACGCGCCATGTAGTGCAGCGCCTTCCAGCGCTTGTAGTAGTCGAGCGAGGCCCAGCTGGCAACTGGCCAGCAATCATTAAGCTGCCAGTAAAGCGTACCCATGCCGCGCGGCATGCTGCGGCGCCAGTGTTCGACGGCGTACTTGATCGCCATGCCCTGCAGGATTTGAGTCAAACACAGCGTGGAGTTGAAGACCGTTGGCAGCCGGAACCAGTCCAGCAGGTATTGCATAATGACGGCGTTGCCGATGCCGCTGCGCTGGTGTTTTTCCATGACGTAGGTCGTCACGTTGCGGTCGGAGGGCTCCGTGTATTCGCGTACTGTCAGCGGGTCCGGGAATGACTGAAAGCCAAACTCGCTGTTAAAACGGTGTTCACAGGTGCGGTACCACTCGAACGGCTTGCGGCCATGCCAGACATCCCAGAGGTGCGCATCCCCGCGGGTGGGGTCGTTGTGATTTTTGCGGTCGCCAGGCTGCGGAGTGTGTGGGCTGCAGGGCCAATAGTCGTGGTCGGGATCCTCAGCCTGAATGATTTCGGGCAGCAGTTTGTCGAAAAGCTTTCCGTAGTCCTTCCAGCTCATCTGCGATTCGTTCCAGGCCTCTCCGACAAGCCCTTGTTCGAGTTCGTTGTTGCCGCACCAGAGAGCCAGCGATGCGTGATGCCGGAGGCGGCGGACGTTCTGAATCGCCTCCTCGCGAACGTTGGCCATGAAGGCCTCGTCGAACGTCGGATAAGTGGCGCAGGCAAACATGAAATCCTGCCAGAGGCAAATGCCGTATTCATCGCAGAGATCGTAGAAAGCGTCCTGCTCGTAAATCCCGCCGCCCCATACGCGCAGCATGTTCATGTTGGCGGCGGCGGCGGCCCCGATTAATGCGGCATAGTCGTCCCAGGTCATGCGCGTGACAAAAGTGTCGGACGGTATCCAGTTGGCGCCTTTTGCGAAAAAAGGCGTGCCGTTTACGACGAACTGAAAAGACTCGCCCCATTGATCGGGGTGGCGGTCCAGCCGCAGCGTGCGCAGTCCGATGCGGCGGCTGGTAACGTCCACCAGCGTGACGTCGCTCTGGCGCAGCTCGACCACCACGTTGTAGAGCGGTTGACCGCCCATGCCGTTGGGCCACCAAAGCTGCGGATCGGCAATGCGCAGGGACAGCCGGGCTGCGCCTTTTGTGAGATTGGCGTGGGCTTCGGCGACAACCTGCCCTTGGAAGGTGACGCGGGCGCAGGCAATCAAAGCAGCGTCAGGCGCGATAGTTTCGGCTGTGACGGTCACGTTAAGACCGACGGCGCCGGAGTTGTCATGCTCCTGACGGATCTGAACGTCGGTCAGGCGTGCGGTGCGGAAGCCGACAAGTCGCAAGGGGCGCCAGATGCCGGAGGTGACCAGCACCGGCCCCCAGTCCCAGCCGAAGTTGCATGGTTCTTTGCGCAGCCAGGCACGTCCGGCCGGCTCGTGCGGCGCGGTCCAGTTGGGCAGGGTGCCTTCCTGATTGCGCTTTTCGAGATATTTTTCAGGGGCGGAAAAACGGATGGAAATTGTGTTTTTCCCGGAGCGAAGGGCGGCCTTTACGTCAAACTCCCAGGTCCGGTACATGTTGTCGGCAGTGCCAACCGCGACTCCGTTAATCGTGATTGCGGCCAGGGTGTCGAGTCCGTCGCAAATCAGGCGCACGCGCGAAAAATCCTTCAGATCCCGGGCGTCAAAAGTCCGGCTGTAAGTCCAGTCCGTCCGTCCGATCCACTGGAGCGAGGCTTCGTTATCGCGATAAAAAGGCTTATCAATCTTTCCGGCGGCCAGCAGATCGGTATGCACACAGCCCGGCACGGTCGCGTGGTAAGGCGTCTTGCTGTCTGCCTTGCGCAACGTCCACTGCCCATTCAAATCCACAACGCGCATTTTCCGTCCTCCTGCGTGCACAGGCCAGCCAACGCTTTTGGCGGGACCACGGCAACGGCCTGCCATGATGATCTATCCGCCCGGAAATCGCAAGCTATGGACAACGCTGTAACGCTGCGCCAAAGCTCAATTGATTCGCTGGCGCCTCATGGCGACGCCAATAACGAAAGGTCACTTATATGTCCCAAGTTCCAGTCCCCGCTTCACAAAGTACTGGTATGTGTCGTAGTTGACTGTAGCGGGGATCGAGTGGTCGCTGTGCAGCACATATCCGTAATGGCCTTTGACGACAGGAATCTTGGCTTCCAGTTCCGCGTCCACCTTGCGGCGGTCGTTAGAATAAAGCGCCCGCACGTCTATGCCGCCGATCAACGACAGGCGTTCGCCGAAATTGCGGTAAATGCGGGTCAGGTCCATTCCGGCCTTGACTTCAATTACTTGCAGCGCGTCGATGCCGGCCTCGATCATGCCCGGCAGCAGCGGCTCGACGAAGCCGCAGGAGTGCATCACAACGGGGATCTTGTGCGCATGGGCGAATTCGCAGGTGCGACGGTGGGCGGGCTGGATCAGCTCCCGGTACATCGCCGGTGACATGAAGGGTCGCTCTTTGAACCCCATATCCTCGTAGAACCAGATGCCGTCCGGCCAGCCTTCCTCGGCAAAAAGGATTTCCTGAAGCTGGATCGTGAGCCGCGCAAAAGTGTCCACCATGTCGCGGATCCAGTCGGGATCCTCGGCCATGCCCATCAGCATATACTCATGGCCACAGACGGGGTGCATGAGCTCGAAAACGTTGACGCCGCTCCACATGAAAAAGCGCTGCTGTGCATGCGCTTGAGCGCGGGCTTTGCGGTAGCCTTCGAAGTTGATGCGTCTGCGGTCGGGCGTTAGCTTTGGCTTGATCACGGTTTCCCAAGCCAGGCGTTCCTTGACCGAGAAGTCCACGTGCTCAGGGGTTGTGTCGTGCAGTTTGTGGCGGCGCAGCAAGGCCCCGTTGCCGTCGCGCACGAGCCTGGTCTCGGCGTTTTCCTCAATTGTAACCGGCTGGAAGTCGAGGTCGGCTACGCAATTAAACGGCCAGCAGAGCGCCAGGTCGTAATTGAAATGCTCGCTCAAGTCCTCGCCTTCGCGGATATTGCCTTCAGCAGTCCATTTCTTCTGGGTGTCACCCCAGAAATGTTCAAAGATGCCGATCCGATCCACGGGTTGTCGTTTAAGAATGCGGCCGATACGTTCGACGCCGGTCATGGACATGGGTGCAAATCCTTTCACTGCTTGAACAAGCCTTTGATCGTGCTACATTAACTCTGGAAGCGCAATCTTAATCAATCAGCCAGCGGTAACAAGCAGGCCCGTAGAACAAACTCCGGAGGAATGAATTATGCGGCGAATCACGAACAGCGCCGTAGCCTTGGACAACGGCAAGCCCGCCGTAACGATAAGGTGCCCCGCCTGGCCGGTCTCGGGACGGCAGGAATTAATCTGGATGGAGCAGGTTGTGCGCAGCGGTAATGGAGCTGGCTCGGAACGCACGAAACGGCCTTTTGCAAGGAGTACGCGAAATTTATTGGAAGCAAGCATTGCGTCTGCCTGGCCAATGGTACGGTGACGCTTCAGTGCGCCCTGCAGGCTGTGGGTGTGCAACCGGGCGATGAAGTGATTGTGCCGGGGCTGACGTGGGTGGCAACGGCGCATGCGGCGCCGTGACCTGCAATGACCACCTCGGGCAGGTGTCAGCGCATTGCCGGAAACAGGCCGGACGGAAATAGGGAGTCTGGCAAAGCAAGCAAGAGGGCCGGGCGCCATTCTTCTACTCCTGCCCCTCGGAGTCGGAGAGGGTGCGGAAGTAGCGTTTCACGGATTCCTCGTAGCCCTCGGGAAAACGCTCGCTGGCAGCCTGCGAAATTTCGTCGCGCAAAGGTTCGGGCAGCCGCACGGCCCGGCTCCATTGAACCGCAGTGCTCTGGTCAATTTCAACCAGCGCGCCGGTCATGCTGTCGAGCGCCACATGACGGCGGCGTGCAGCATCGCTGTAACGATGATCGCGCCCGCCTTGTTCCAGCGCGCGCAAGGATCCAATGCTGGCGTTGAGACGCCGGTTTACCACCCCCAGCTTCTCCAGGTCGCGCGCCACTTGCTCGGCTTTTTCGCGCAAGCCCTTGAGCTGCGAGTCCAGCCGCTCTTGCATTTTGACGTAGTCCGGCGGTGTGCCGCCCTGCAACCCGCGCGCGCCGGCGCCGGCCTTTTTCCCGCCGCCGGTTGCGCCGTTGGGGTCCTGCCGCCCGGTTTGCTTGAGCGCGCCGGGCTCGTATTTCTCGGAAGTCAGTCGCGCCGGTGTCTTGCGCCCGTCCAGGCCGCGTGCCGTGTCACCTACCATCTGACCGCTGGACTGTCCGCGACGTCCGTCTCCGGAACGGCCGTTGATTTCGTTGGCGTTGGGAAGATCGTTGCCGGTCTTGCCCTTGGCCGAGAAGCTGCTGATCGGACCGTCGGATACGCCCCATCCGGCCTGATCAAGGTTGTCGCCGATCATGGAGCTTGCATCTTCGGAAGCCTGATCAAATTCGTCGGCCTTCTGAAGCAGGTCGCCGATCATGTCCTCCAATTTGTCAGGCAGCGGCATCTCCGGAATCTCCATTGGCTGCGTGCCCTTGAGCGGATCCTCCAGCACCCACCTGACGTTGTCCGGAGCATCAGGCATCCACACTTCCAAGTCCTCTTTCATTCTAGTCGCCAGGCCCGGCGCCGTATCTTCCCATGCGATTTCCATTTTAACCGCCTTGGGACGGTTGGTCATCGCCTCGATTTCCTCATACAGCCGCTTGGTGTCGGCGCGCAACCCGAAATCATCAATAAACCCGCTGGGAAGTTTCGCCAAATCGTCAATTGTTCCCTTTGTCCAGTCGGCCCACTTTTCCTGCATCACCTGCAGCGCATGCAGGCTGTCAGCGGAGGCGTCGGTGGTTTCATTAGTCCCGCGCTTGGGCATTTTTTCGAACCGGTTCGTTGCTGCCCGGGTTTCGTCTGACATGCGGTCAAGGTGGCTCAGCATATTGGTCAATACATCCACAATGGCTTTTTTGCCGAGCGGGTCATGCTTGCCAAGGCTGCGCAGCGCGCGCCGGGCCTCTGCGTCTTTCTGCAGGCGGGCGAGCAGTTCCTGTAGCGCCGTGATGATGCGGTCCATGACTGGCAGCGCCTGTTCGCGCGCTGCCGCACCGGGCGCGCTGATTACGGCGTCACGTCCGGTCTCACATAGCCGCACCGCCTCGGCCATCGGGCCTGCAGTCAGATGGTCGAGCGCCTGAACCACTGTTTCCAGCGGCAGCGGTCCGTGTTCCAGAGCGCGGGCCAGTTTGGCGCTCAGTATGCGGATTGTGATCTGGCGGCTGGCGAGCGGCGCGAAGGCCAGGCCCGCCGCCGTTTCCCCGCGATTCTGCTGCTGGAGCCGCAGAATCGTTTCAAGCGCAGTCAGCGTCTGCTCCAGCCTCAAGTCGGCGCCCGGTTCTGCTTCGTGGCTTTGGGTGACGACTACGGTAAAGGCGCGCGTTTCGCTGCGGCCCGGTCCGGTGAGCGTGTTGTGATCTTCGGCCACGGCCCAGACGTGTATCAGGTCGCCGGGTTTGGCAGCCAGCGCCGGCAGGGCCAGCGCCACGACTTCCCTGACTCGCGATGCGCCTGGCACGGGGTAACGGAAAACCGCCACGGTTTGCGGCTGCGCTGCGTCGTGGACTTTCGCCAGCAGCGTCGCTGAGGCCACGCCGAAATCGTCGTTAACCTCGATTGTCACGGGGATCGTCGCGCCAGCGTAGGCTTGCACATCGCGCCCGGGTTGCGAAATCGCCACGGCTGGCCGCTGATCGCGCTCGGGAAGCAGTTTGCGCCAGACCGGATCGCAGGTCTCGTAGCCGTCATTATCGGCCAGCATGATACGGTACCGCGCCTCGCCCGTCACGGCGGCGGCGCCCGCCGGGGCCGGCTTTTTGGCTTCTGCGCTCCATAGCCATACCGCGCCCTGCCATGCCTGATCCGCGTTGTTGGTAACGATGCGCGTAAGAGGCAGTGCGCCGGACAGGCCGCCTTCAAGCTGCAGCCACGCGGCCTTGAGGGGTTTTGTTGCGCAGATTTCGATCCGCACCTGCGACCCCGCAGGCGCATGGGCGCCGCCGTCGGGATCGCGAGACATCCGCACTTCACCGCCGGTGTAGTCCGGCAGCCGCACGCTGGCCGTCACACGCTGCACCCGCGGACGGGGCACAACCTCCACGCGATAGGTTCGCGAGCGCCCGTCACCGGCTTCCAGAAAATAGGTGAAGGAAGCGATAACGTTGGATTGCGCATGCTTGAAAATATTCCGCGCGTCGTGGCTGGCGGCTACTGTAGCGCTGCGTCCAGCCTGCCCGTCGGCGTTCCAGCGCCAGGTCGCCGTTTCCGGCGTCCGTCCCTCGACCGCAGCTTCGAGCTCCACTTGCGCGCCCTCCGGCACGCGTACATCGCCTGGCTTGACCGAACCAGGCACGATGCGTGTCGCGGCGTACGCCGGAATGTCCGCCCAGGGCGCCAGCATGCGGCCAGTGCCGTTGACGAGCCAGCCGGGCGCAACGATCGCGTAGAGCAACGCCAGCGCGGCCAGCGTGATCGCAGCACGCACGGCGTGTCGCAGGGGTTGCCGGTCCAAACAGTCGGACGGATTAAGCCTGGCTGCCGCGCGCGCAGCGTCTTCGATCACCGCTGCCACTATTTCAGGCGATCCGTGGCGCTCGCCGCGAGAAAATTGCAGTCCATTGATAAGGACGTTTTTCAGGCCGGCCACCTGTTTTTCCACGCGCAGCGACGCGGCCTCTGCGCTACCGTTATCGCGCAGCGGCCGCCACAGCCAGCGCCACGCGCCGGCCATTACGGCCGCCAGCACCAAGCCGCCGCCTGGCCAGCGCAGCGTATCCACGCGGCAAAGATTGTCCAAAAACGCCGCCGATAATAACACGCCCGCAGCCAGAGTCAGCGTGGCCAGCGTGCCAGTTGTTGACCGGACCACCAGCCACTGCCACCGGATCGTCGCCAGTCGCTCATGTAGTTGTTGTGCCGCTTGATTCACTCGCGTTTTCCATCCGCCTGTCGCGACTATTATCCCTGCTTTGAGCGCCAACGCAAGTTCAAGAAATTCTGTGATTTCTAGCGCTTGTCGTTACCCGCTGTTTGCTGTATTTTACCCGTAATCGTTTGGAGGTTCTCGATATGCAAGCTTCTCGACAGATTCGTTACGCGGGCCTCGCGCATCGCAAGGCAGGCTTTACTTTGGTTGAAGTGCTGCTGGTGGTCGCCATCCTTGGTATTCTGGCCGGTGTGGTTGTGGTTAACTTTGGCGGCAAGCAGAAGGGCGCCATGATCAAGGCCACGCGCGCCAGTATCCAAGCCATCAGTTTGGCGATTGATCTGTACGAAGTTGATAATGGCGCCTTCCCGCAAACACTCCAGGGGCTTGTGCAGAGCGCCGGCGAACCGAACTGGAGCGGCCCGTATATCAAAGGCGGCCTGCCTATCGACGCCTGGGGCACAGCGTTCAGCTATGCCAAGGTGGGCGATAAGGGCTACGAAGTGCGTTCGGCCGGTCCTGATCGCCAGATGAGTACCGCTGACGATGTCACGAGTCAGGCTGTATCTGGCGAAGCTGGTGGCGGGGGAAGCGGCGGCGGATGAACCGCGCATGGCGGAAGCGGCGGGCTTTCACGCTTGTCGAAATCCTGCTGGTAATGGCCATTCTCGCGGTGGTTAGCGCTGTCACGGTGCCGTCTTTCGTCCGGTCCATACGCGGTAACCGTCTGCGTACCGCCGGCCGCACCGTCGTCGCTGTTACCCGCTATGCGCGAAGTATGGCGCTATTGCATCAGCGCGAGGTCGTAATCACTTTTATGCCCGGTAATTCTACGATTGTGATTACATCGCTCGACCGTCCGATGGCCGTTTTGCAGGCAACCGGCGAGGTTGAGACCGCCATTGCCGAGGCGCGCGCCCGCATGATTCAGGCCTCTACGGCATCCACGGGCAGGTTGGCGACTGCGGTGCGCGAGAGATCTGGCACCGGCGAAGATGGCAGTACTGCTTCGCCCGTTGTGCCTTCGCCGGAAATGCAGTCCGATGTTTACCTCACGCGGGTCCTTGACGGGGTTACGATCGAATCAGTTCGAAAAGCTGAAAAAAGCGAAGTTGCCAATCCCGGCGACGGGGTGCGTGTGCTGTATCGAACCAACGGGCGCTGCGAGCCCTATGAAGTGCTCCTGCGCGACCACGAGCAGCGCAGCTTGCGCATCAAGGTGGACGCTCTTTCCACGCCCATTGTGGAGCGGGAGACGCCGTGAGCGTTAAAATTGCAGGCGCGCCGGCGACGGCGTGGCCCTTCACGGCGCGGCGCTGCAATGAGGAGGCCGCCAAACCGTTTCTGCTGCCGCGTTACCGCGTCGACTGCAGGAGCGCCGGGCGCGGGCTGACGCTGGTCGAAGTGCTGATTGCCGTGGCGATTCTCAGCGTCGGCTCAGCCGTGCTGCTCACGGCCACCTCGCGCTGCCTGGCCGTGGTGCGCGCATCGCGGGACTATTATGCGGCGCGCCATGTTATGGACCTCGTAGATATTGAGCACCCCATTCTTGCTGTGAAGGTAAATGGGCAGGACCAGATTCTCAATGCCACGCTGGATAATCTGGAGTATCCCAACGGCTTCACAGCCAGCCGTAGCATCGCGCGCAGCGAGACATATAAGGACCTGCTGATTGTCAACACGCACGTCTACCGCAGCACCGGCTCAAGCAAGCGCGGCGAGCAGGCGACGTCGTTTTTGTATTTCACCAACGAGGTCTCGGGGCCATGAGCACGCTCAGCATCAGGCGCGGGTTCACGATGGTGGAGCTGCTGATTGCCATCGCCATTTTGATGGTTGTTACGACGATCACCTACATGATTTTCAGCGCGGTTACGGAGGCCTGGCGGCGTGGCGGGCAATTGAGCGAGGACCTGCACCACGGCGATTTTGTAATGGAGCAGATCGTCGGAGGATTGCAAAACGCCCGCTACCGGCTAGCATCGGATGGCTTTCGCATTGACACCGAAGGCGAGGGCTTCACCTGGGTCAAGGAAGGCGCCGACCTTGTGGGCGACGATAGCGGCATGGCCAAGACTTACCATCACGTGCGCCTTTTCATGACGCACGGCGGCTCCGACGACGGCGACGGCGTCGCCTACACGGCCTGGGGCGACGATTATCTGCAGCCGGACGATTTCCGTCCCGAGGACCTGCCGCCAATTGTGCTCTCGCGCCGCATCGTCGGCCTTAGCTGCCGCGTCGCCACCAATGCCACCGCCGACGGTATTCAGTGGCTGGACTCATGGGACCAGAAGATCGGGCACGAGCCGATGACCAACCACGTGCCGCGTTTTGTCGAGGTTACGCTACGCCTGCAACCGCTCAAGGAAGGCGAAGCGCCGATCGAAATACAGCGGTGCGTCCAAATCCCCATTGCCCAGCAGAACGGGTACCGGTGAGCAGCCAACGATGAACACGGAACGTTTCAATATTGCGCGGCGCGGGTCGGGGCTGATCATTGTGCTGTGGGTGCTGGCGCTACTCTCGATCCTCGTCAGCAGCTTCGCTTTCGAGATGCACACCGAAGCGCGCGTGCTTTCCTATTACCGCAAACAGATGAAGGCCGAGCATCTGGCCCGTAGCGGCCACGAGGTGGCGCTGATGCTGCTCAATCGCAGCATGCAGATTCACGGGGTAAGCACTGACGAGAAGTCTGAGCCATGGTACGAGGCTGCTGCGCGGCTGAAGCAGGGGTTGGCAATCCGCAACTGGGTTGCTCAGCTTGGCGAGGGTGAAATCCGGCTCGACATTATCCCGGAACCCGGACTGCGCAACGTTAACACCCTTACGGACGAGGACTGGGAGCGCGTCCTGACGGTCGGCGGAGTTCCCGAGGCGCTTTGGCGCACGCTGATTGACAGCTTCGAAGACTGGCGGGATGGCGATGATACGCCGCAGCTCGACGGCGCCGAAACCGAGGACTACTACGCCCGCCTGACGCCGCCCTACAAGGCGCGCGGGCACAACGGGCACAGCGCCAATCTGGACACGGTGGACGAGCTGCGCCTGATCCGCGGCTTTACCCGTGAAATCGTCTACGGCGGCCCCAATCCGGAAGGCGGCGATAAGGCGCCGCCCATGACAGGCATCGCTGACCTGCTGCGCGCGGGGGCTGCGGATGACAGGCTGGTCAACATCAATGCTGCCTCGCGCCGCGTGCTGCTGACGCTGCCCGGCATTACCGAACCGCTGGCCGACAGGATTATGACAGTCCGTGAAGGTTTAACGGATGCCGGGACGATCAGCGAAGACAGCCAGTTCAAAAGCGCGGCGGATGTTTTTGCGCGGGTCGGCGAATTGATATCAATCAGCCCCGACGATCGCCAGCATCTCAACGCGCTTATCAGCACTGTTTCGCCGGTGTTTACCGTAACCAGCCGGGGCGTGGTGCATGGCGTCGAGAAAACGATCACGCATGTGGTTATGGCAGGTCAGGAAAAAAGTATGCCGGGCATCGTGCCGCCACCCAAGGCTGTCAGGCCGTAATGTCTGGGAACTTGGATGACATTTCGCCCGTAATTTTGTATCCTGCCATGAATTCTGCGACTACTTAACTTTTGCGATTCTTCAAATGGCAGCAAGAAACAGCATAGCAGCGATGGCCGTGCGCGGATGGACCTGGGAATGGTCCCTGCCGGGCGCAGGGCCTGTGCCGGAAGGCGGCGCCTTCGATCTGCCGCCACCGGAGGACGCGACCGACCTGCGCGCCGCTGTTGCGGCTGCCGGCGGGGTGCTGGGGGCGGCGCTGCGCGAGCACGGCCCGCGGTTGGGCGTGCCGCTTTCGCTAGGCCTGCCGTCAGATGCCGTGCTGCTGCGTATTCTTGATTTGCCGCTGGCGTCGGGCGATGAGCTGAGCGAAATGATCGCGCTCCAGGTAGACAAGTTTTCCCCTTTCAATGCTGAGGACACCGCCGCCGCCGCCGAAGTCCTGCACGCCGGTGAGTCCAGTCAACGGGTGCTGGTGGCCGTGCTGCAGACCAGCGTCGCCGAGAATTGGCGCCGGCTTTGCCAGGCGGCGGGGTGGACGCTGGCGCGGCTGGACCTTAACCTGCTGGGATGGTGGCAGGGTCTGCGCGAGGCCGGCCAGATACCCGATCTTGGCTGCCAGGTCTTGCTGCTTTATGATCGCGCCGCCTGCGACCTGCTAGTCGTGCGTAACGGCATGCCGCTGGCCGTGCGGAGTTTGGGAAATCCAGCCGATGTGCCGCCGGACGAGGCGGCCAGTGAGATGGCCCGCGAGACGCTCTTCACCGTGGCTGGCGTGCTGGCTGGCGAGGCGCAGGAATCGCTCGACGTGCGCCTCTGGCACGTCGGGGCCGATCTTCCAGCAGCGTTCGCGGTGCGTTTGCAAGAACGCCTTGGCGCGCCGGTGCATAGCGCATCACTCGATACGCTGCCCGCGCTGGCTGTCAGTCTCGCGCGGCGTGCTGCCGAACCCGCTCCGCCGCGGCTTGATCTTTCACCGCCCGCCTGGCGCGCGTCCGCACGCGATCGGCTGCACCAGCACCACGTTGTTGCCGTCGGCGCCGTGATTGCCACGTTCTGGGTGCTGGTGATTGCCGTGCTGATCAGCGGGCCGCTTTGGATCCAGCGCCGCGCGGCGGGGCTGCAAAGTCAGCTGGACGGCCTGCAGTCCGCTGCGCAAGCCACGCAGGCCACGCGCAACCGGGTTCAAACGCTCGATCAATATTTGAACCGCACGCATTCCGGCCTTGAGGTCCTGCGCGAGGTTAGCCGCACCCTGCCGCCCGGTATTGACCTGCGCAATTTTGCCTACCGCAAGGGCAAGCAGGTGGAAATGAACGGAGAGGCACAGGCCGTCAGCCTGGTGTACGACTTCAAAAAAGAGCTGGATGCCTCAAGCATGTTCCAAGGCGTAGAATTGCCGCGCACCTTCCACACGCCCAAGGGGGAATCGTTCAAGATTACCGCGTCGTTTCCGGGAGGGAAAAAAGAATGAAGTTTTCCCACCGTGAACAAATGCTGCTGCTGGTCACCGGCGCCGCTCTGCTGGGCGGTATCACCTACATCGCGGCCCAGCGTCAGGTCAAGGCCTGGCAGGGCGCTCTCGCTAAGGAGGGCGAGGTCCGCCACCACCTTGAGCTCACCCAGCGGCTTGTCGGACAGCAGTCCGTCTGGGACAACAAGCTCGCGAAGCTTCGCAACCGTCTGCCCGTCTACCCGGCAGCCAAGGATGTTACGGCCGATTTGTTGATCCGGCTGGAGAAGCTCGCCAGCGGCAGCCAGTTGTCGCTGCTCAGCCGTGACGTCGAGCGTGAGTCACGACAAGGCGATCTTTACGAACTTTCCGCCTCCTGCCGGTGGGAGGGCTCACTGGACGCGCTGGTTCATTTCCTCTTTGACCTCCAGCAGGACGATGCTATTTTGGATGTGAGCCAACTGACCGTGTCGCCAACAGACAAAAAGCCGTTGCGCGGCACATTGACCGTGTATTGCTCGTACACGCGGCAGCCCGTGCCTGGCGCCACCAACGCCGGAATCAGCGCCGCCAGTACGCCAAGCAGCAAGGGAGAGTCGCATTGACGAAGCATAAACACCGGACAGGAATCCAGTGCGGTATGGCCGCGCTGGCGCTGAGTTTAGCTGCAGGGGCCTGCGCGCAAATTCCATTGCCGCCGGCTTTGCCTGGTTTATCCGTGGCAGACGATGGCAGCCAGGCCAGCGTAGCCCCGATGCAGACATCCACCGATACCAACGGCCAGAAATTAATTGCGCTCAAGTTTAATCAGGCGCCAGCCTCGCAGTTGCTCCAGTTTTACGGCGACCTCACCGGACGGACCCTGCTTGAAGCGCCGAGCGTCACGGCGACCATCACCCTGCGCAGCCAGTCACGGTTGACCGTGGAGGAGTGCCTGCAGGCTATTCGTACGGTTCTCGCCATGAACAACGTGGGGCTGGTGGACATCGGCACGCGGTTCACCAAGGTTGTGCCCATTGCGAACATGCAGCAGGAGGGGCTGCGTATCGAGAGCAATACGTGGGAGCGGGTCGTCCATCCCGAAACCGACCAGATTATCAGCGAGATCATCACGTTGCGCTTTATCGAATTTGCCGACGCCCAAAAGGTCGCCGCCGGCCTGATTCACACCTACGGAAAAATTGTTGTGCTGGATCGCATCAACAGCCTGCTGATCGCCGACTCCGCGATTAATATCAACCGCATCCGCGAGGTGCTGGCGCAGATTGACCAGCCGATTGAAGCCCGCGAGAAGCTGCAAATTCTTCCGATCCGTTTCGCCAAGTCTTCCGAAGTCAAAGGCAAGATCGAGGAGATTCTGGCGGATGACAAAGCCAAAAGCGCCGCTACCGTGCCGCGCGCACGCACGTCCGGACCGCCGGGAGTGGAGACGCCAGTCACAGTCAGCCGGATCCCCGGCGTGATCCGCGCTCCGCAAGCGTTGCAGCCGCGCGCTGCCACCACCCAGCCGGACGCCATCGGCGATGAAACTACCGAGGAGGGGCGCCTGATCCGCGGCAACGTCAAAATTGTCGCCGATGATCGTACAAGCGTGCTGATCATTCTCACCCGTCCCGAAAACATGCCGTTTTTCGAAAAAATCGTGGCTGCGCTGGATATTCCCACCCAGCCGGACTTCATCGTCAAAGTGATCCGTCTGGAATATGCCGATGTTGAGTCTGTCGTCACCATTCTGAATAATCTGATCGGCGCCCAGACGCCTAAGGAACTGCTCGCGAACACTTCGTCGCGCATGGCGCCCATTGCCAATACCAGCAGTGGCAGTAGTAGCGATATTAAAACGGGGATTGCTGGCAGCGGCAGCGTCGCCGGGAACAGCGGTAGCGGACGTTTCAGCGACGCGGCGCCCACCCGCAGCTCATCGCTGGATAGTTTTGCCCAGCAAAACACCGCCCAGCAGAACGCCGCAGGCTCAGATGCTTCCAAAACGAAGATCGGGCAGCTCTCCGCCCAGAACATCCGCATTCTCCCGGACAAACGTTCGAACGGGCTGATCATTATGGCGCCGCGCTCTGATCTGGCCACCATTCTGGACCTGATCAAGGACATGGACATTCAAATTTCACAGGTCATGGTCGAGGCGGTGATTGTTGAGGTCAGCCTCACCAAGGACATTGAAACCGGCGTAGACTGGTTGCAGCGCTCGATGATTGCTTATAACAAAACGGCATCTGGATCACGCAAGGCGATATTAGGTTTTGCCGGAGCTGGTGGCGCAGGGAAGAACCAATATAAGGACCCCACCAGCTTAAATCCCATCGGGTCCATCGCCCCCGGTTCGGGGCTCACATACTACATGTCATACTTCGGCCTCAACCTCGACGCCGTGGTCAAAATGGTATCTGCTGACACCCGCAGTCGCGTGCTGGCTTCGCCGGTCATAATGACCATGGATAATGAGGAAGCCACGATCGATGTCGCCACCGAACGCTATTTCTACAAAGGTTCGTCGCCGGTCAATGCCGGCAACGTGATCACCTATGTGCCTGATGTCGAGTCCAAGCGCGTGGGCATCAAACTCAAAGTTAAGCCGCACATTAATCAGAAAAAATATGTTGCAATGGACATTCAGCAGACCATTGATCAGGTGCTGCCTGAAGGTCAGGCTATTACCGACGCAAGTGGTCAAACCACCACCTGGCCGATCATCGGGTCACGACAGCTCGATGCCAAGATCGCTGTTCAGAGCGGCGAGACAATTGTGCTTGGCGGCCTGGTCGAAAACAGAGCCAGCAGCACGCAAAACGGAATTCCGTTCATCAGCAAAATCCCGCTGCTTGGCCGTTTGTTCCGGTTTGATAAGGACTCCAAAGAACGCGCCGAGGTGATAGTTTTTCTTACGCCGCATGTGTTGAACACCACCGAAGAGATCATGGCGGATGCCAAAAGCAAGCGCGACGTAATGAGTCTGGATAACATGTGGCGCGCCGGTTGGTCGGGCAGCAAGCTCGCTTCCGGCTACACCAATGCAGCACCCACTAACGCAGTTCAGCCGGCTACCAACACAGTCCAGCTGCCTACCGAACCGGAGTTGATCAAACCCGCCGTGACGAATTCCCCGCCCTCCGCCAAGACCGCGAGTAAGCCTGCACGGTAACTTCGCGTAGCCCGATTACGACAAGCGCACAATTTCGACGCCGACCACACAGACGTCGTCCTCGAATGGACGGCCATCGCCAAAGCTTGCGGCTTCGGCTACGACCGTGGTGATCCAGGCCTCGAGAGGCTGAGCGGCGTGCGTCTGCAGGCTGGCGCGCAGTCGTTCCACGCCCCATTCTTCGCGCGCGGAGTTTTCAGCTTCGATCAGTCCGTCGGTATAGAACAATAACCGGTCGCC
>SESG01013383.1_pt1 | contig 15654 bp, 13 predicted proteins | sample 3171421 | NCBI WGS metagenome assembly SESG01 (sample SAMN10866946, study PRJNA518727) | freshwater metagenome | biome: subpolar coniferous forest; feature: holomictic lake; material: water; isolation source: holomictic Lake 227, 6 m and 8 m depth | place: Canada: near Kenora, Ontario | collected... | reverse complement strand
GCGAACCATCACTAAGACGTGATTGCTGTATAATTATATTTATAGCTGAGGCTATCTGCTCCCTTATGGCTTTCGCTGGAAGGTCCATACCAGCCATCATAACTAGAGTCTCCAATCTTCTCATACAGTCTGTAGGTGTGTTAGCGTGGATGGTCGTTAAAGATCCATCGTGTCCTGTGTTCATAGCCTGCAACATATCAAGTGCTTCACCAGACCTACACTCTCCAACAATTATTCTGTCTGGTCTCATTCTAAGAGTACACTTAACCAGATCTCTTATCGTTACTTCTCCCTCACCCTCTATATTTGGCGGTCGTGTCTCTAACCTTACAAGGTGATCCTGTTGAAGTTGCAATTCTGCAGAATCTTCAACTGTTATTATTCTTTCATCATTAGGTATCATTCCAGATAAAATATTTAAAAGGGTTGTTTTACCAGAGCCTGTACCACCTGAGATAACCACGTTAAGCTTAGATTCTATAACAGCTTTAAAAAACTCTCCTATATCTTTGGTTATTGAACCAAAATTTATAAGATCTTCTGTCTTAAGTTTTTCCTTTTTAAACTTTCTTATTGTGATGGTAGGACCATCTAGCGCAAGCGGTGGAATTATTGCATGTACTCTTGATCCATCCATAAGACGAGCATCAGTATATGGAGATTTCTCGTCGATCCTTCTGCCTATTGGAGCCAAGATCCTTTCTATAACACCCATCAATTGTTGTGATGAAGTGAAAGTATATTCGGAAAGAGTTAACTTTCCTTTTCTTTCTATGTAGATGATATCAGGTCCATTGACCATGATCTCTGAAACATCTTGATCAGCTAATAGATCTTCCAAAGGTCCAAGAGACAGAGCTTCGTCTAGTATGGACTTGATAAGTTGAGCCCTTTCTTCTCTTGTCTTCATAAAACCTAAATCTTCTTTTTCCAGCAAACCAATTACAGTTCTCTTTGTTTTCTCGTAAAGTATATTTAACTTGTTTGGATCATCCTTGGACTCAAGGTCCATTTTTTTAAGATCCATATTATCTATGAGTGCTTTATGTATTTTTCTTTTTAATCTTGTGGTCTCTGAGACAGCACCTGATTTTCTTTCTTTAACACTAATAGCTTTTTCTAAGATCTGAACGCCAGCACTATCTTGTTTCGAGCTTACTACATCAGATCTTTTTGATTTATTAAGACCAAACAAGGAATCAAGAATACCTCTTTCCTGTAGAACTCTGGCAATATGATAAATATTCCTTGCTACAAGGCTTTTAGGAGAAGAGATTATTGCTGGTTTACCTTTTGTTATAGAGGTCATACATGTTTCTGTATCTTCATTTACAGCACCTAATATCTTAACACCAAGATTAGCCTGTACGATATCTGGAGTGATTGGACTAGACGGATTATATTTGTTTATAATAACTTTTATTATATCAGGGTGAAACAGCATTCCATTAAGCTCGTCAATTAAACGCTTACTGTGCTTTAAAACAAGTATTTCAGGATTGGTAACAATTATGATCATAGTAGACATTTCTAAGATAGAGATAACCTGTTCAGTTAATCTGCTACCACAATCAGCCACGGTATAATTAAAATTATCCATAGCACCATCTAAAACTCTTTTTATATCACCTGATGTTATCGTTCCATAATCAGAGATCTTCTCTACAAAAGGCAAATAAGACAAACCGGTGGAGTGCGTTGCTACAAATTCTTTTAATATCGCTGGAGTTATTCTTCCTGTGAATTTTGAGATATCTGCTACTGTTTTTTTTGCCTTAAGTCCAAGAATTATACCCTGATCACCACAAGTATCAGGATCAGCATCTATTAGAAGCACAGGTCGTTTGGTATCAAGAAGAAAAGACAGAGCAAGGTTTGTAGAAATAATACTTTTTCCTACACCTCCCTTACCGCCAAGTACTGCTACAAGATACGATCTATTTAATCCTTCCATTCTTACCTTATCCTAAATTTTTCTTTGACTTCATTACTACCGTCACTGGCAGACTTAAGAATAGTAGGTGTTATAAAAACAACAAACTGGGATTTATTTCTTTGAAAACTCTTAGACCTGGATAGATTTATTATTATATTCTCGTCAGAACCGCCGTTACCATAACTTCTGCTGGAAATATTATTAACAATACCTCCAACCGCTGCTGTTTCGTCGGACTTAAGATTTACAGATGTTTTTACACCATCCTCGGATGTTACAGGAACACCAATTTGAGACATAGAAACGACCTGGGATACTTTTATTTCTATACCAACATTGACATCCATTGATGTTTCCTTATTACCAACTATTGTAGGCGTTATACCTATTCCCATACCAACAGGTGCTGAAGCTGTAGTTGCACCCTGGGTTGGTGATGTTAGTAAGTATGGATAGTTTGTAGTCTTGTTAATATTTCCAGATTGTCCATCCTCTATAGATATTGCGGCTGACTGTATTACGCGGCCCCTTTTATGGTCGACTATATCTTTTAATTTTGGAATAAAATTGTTTATTATCCCTGTAATTGTACCTACAAACGGCTGGATCTCATTACCGCTTGAATCTTTTGCAGGAGACGTAGAATAAGAAAGGTTCATCTTTGAATTACTGGTATCAATTGATGGAGCCCATGTAAAACCAAAATCATTTTCAAAACCTTTTGCTATTTCTATAAAATAGACAGCCATCTTGATAACTTTTTTTATTGGAGCATCTGGTATCTTTACAGTTAAAAAATAATATATTATCGGTTGATCCCTAAATTCTTCTGCCGGAGCGACTAGTTCCCCAGCACCTGTACCGCCAACTGCAGTTGGGTCTCCTACGGAAGGAATATAAAACCATTTTGGAAGATAAAGAGCTGCTTTATTAGTAGCATATTCTTTTTCTGTATCACTATTTACAGTCCCTTTTAGAACAAATCTCTGGTTTACAACTTCGACATGCACATCAGGCATACCTATTTCTTTTTCCATTTTTGCTGCAATTATATTGTACAGCGTAGGGTTAAGTTTATACTGTATTTTAAAAACGTTCTCAAACCCCGATATAAACTGATGGATTCTCGCGATATCTTCTGGGAGCAATATTTCTCCGTCTAAGACTATAAGCTGCTCCCTAATATACATTTTAAGGCCTTCTATATTCCTAAACTCGTGTTTTAAGAAACCAAGGATTCTTTTTAAATTCTGAAGGGTAACAGTAACGTTATAGACACACTTAAGCACATCTTTATTATCATAGACCCAAAGATCTGTCATACCTGGTTTCAAACCAGTAAGAACAATTCTATCTTTATTTAGCTTTGGATCCTGCTCTTTCTTGTTTATATCAAACTTAAAAATACTGGGATCAGTAGGACCTTTTAAAGAGCCTAGAGGAAAATCAAAATAAACTTCTTTACGTATCCCTGCTGCAATATTAATGTCGGCATACTTTACTTTTTTATGTTTTTTTAATTTCTTTTTGTTCATGGAACTTTTTTTCTTAGTTGTTGCTTTTTTTTCTACCTGTACTGGAACAGAAGGATCTATCGGGGGCGCACCAGGATTATAACCAGGGGTTGGCACTATAACAGATTCGGCAGGATCTAGACTTATCTTATCCTGAGCAAATAAAGGCTGAAGAAGTAAAATGATCGCAAAAAACAGTATTTTTGTTTTTCTATTTTTCAACACCAAATATCTCCCTGTCCGTAGTAGGAGTAATTATATCGTTACTCCTGTCATTAGGATTTCTAAGCGTGTAGTAGAGATCCGCACCAGACCCAGATAAAGCTGCTACTTTTTGAGCTTCTTTTGGGGTTACCTCTATCGTGAGATTACTGAACTGTGTAGGATTATCAATTCCTCTTTTCTGCACACAGCTAAAATCGGTTCGGCTAAATTGTTCAAATCTTGGAGGCTGAGTATAAACACTTTCTCCTGCAGACAAGATAAAAACATCTTGAAGTATTGTTGTTACCTTGCTTGTATTCTGATTGTTCTCCGACAATGACTGCACCGCAAGTATATCTATTCGATCTCCAGGTTTTATAAGATTAGCGACGCTATTAAGGCTTGTTGCTCTTATAGCTATCGCTCTCTTCCCACTTGAAACCATTGGAGCTAACCCGGTCTTTACGCCTAAAAATAAAAGTTTATTTGTAGTAACAGTTTCTCCAACCGCCATAGGCACAGAAGCCACAGTATCCTTAAGGTCTGCTAATTCTTTTACAGCGTTAGGTTGTACAAATTTTCTAGGGATCGATGTTTTCCTAACTGAGCCTTCATCAACTGAAGTATATTCGGTTATGTTCTTTGTAACGACAAGAACATCAACTGTTTCTCCAAGATCCTTGAACATTTCAGCCTCTTTTTGGTCTATGTAGGTATAACCAAGAAGTATAGCAAAACCTGTTAGAATCACAGATATTAAAAGAGTTTTAGTATTCCCCATCATTACTCCCCTCTATTTATTTAAGCAGGTCTCTCCCTCTCCCATTCCTAGCACAGCACCTGAGACCTGATCACCCATCTTCGTATAACCCCCGATACAAACACCAAGTGCTTGTTGTGATTGCTGTGATTTAAGGTATGACCTTATTGCACTCTTGCTCTCACTCGGGCAGAAATATAATAGCATATTTATAGTAATATCGTCTAAATTAACTTTCATGAATTTTGATGAAGCTTGACCTGTTGCAGAATTATCATTGTAGACCACAAAATATTTACCATCTTTTGGTACTTCTTGATTAGTTTTAGTGGTTGTTAGATGATAGTTCTCTGAACTTATAACGTTTCTATTCATAAGAAGCCCTACTGCTCCACCTTTTAAATATTTTTGAACAGACTCTACCTTGTTTATTAGAGTATAGGACTGGTAGATGAAAAAAAGCACAGCAATTATAAAAGGCAACATGAATATTGTCTCTATCATAGCCTGACCAGATCTTCTATTTCTCTTCTTAACAGCCATTGTCTATTGCTACTCCATTTAAATTATAATTTCCGGTATCATTAATACAATCCAACCATGTACTATTAAATTCACTGAGTAGACATTTACAGTGAGCCTCCGAAATTTCGCTTCCAGTCATTGACTCCACAGCAACAGATAATTTACCGCTAGATCCAGAGAGTATTCCTGGAAGAACCTGGTTCATATCTACACTACAGGCTATACCGGCTGTAGAAAAGATGCTGTAATCTAAACCTTCAGCCCCTCCATAATATTTCATTATATTTCTAAAACCAGTACTGGAATCATTAATTGAACACTGAGAAGCACCCCAAGTAGCAGAGAGGTTTTTCGATCCATCAGCCACATCAAACATTGATTTAATCATACTAGCTCTTGCACCTTTTTCTGCATAAGTAGGAGAAGAAGAGGTAATAGCCCTGGCCACCATGTAAGTTACATATTGTTTATACTGTAGCGCAGACAGAGAAACAGCAAAGTAGAAAATATAAAAGAGTAGGCTTGCAGAAAGTATGAACATTATTAAAAACTCTACAGCAACTTGTCCTCTAATATTATTCTGTCTCATATATTTATTGTGTCCATCCAGGGTCTACTTTCTGACCTGGATATATACGATTAGTTCCTGAACTTAAGTTCATGGTTATCGGCATGGTTCCACTTACATTAACCAAGGCGTCTTTATCTGTAATTCCTCCCTGAGTTTCCATCTCCTGAAAAGAATAGCCATACCTCACTTGAGCTCTTATCTCATCTGTAAAAAAACTTGTTAAAGCTTTACCAAGACCTTTCTTTAGCGTCTTCACTGAGAATGTAAGAATAGGGACCAATAAGGCAATCAAGAGCAACATCTCTATCATTGCCTGCCCCTTACGTTTTAGACGTAGTTTGAAAACAAAACACCCCATGCTAATAGTATAAATCAGTAGCTGTCGTTAGACAACAAGTATAAAGGCTAATTTATGTCAATATTACTTTGTCTTCAAAAATCTTAAATTAATTTTCTGAAGCTGGCACTTAGTCGCTTTATTCAGCTCTTATAATCTAACAATTTACTAATATTATGGGTCTTCTCTACCTGAAGCCGCATAATCTTGTAAATTTTAAGATTATAAGAGCTTCATACAAGCTCCTGCGTAATTGCCAAAATGCTTCAGAAAAATTAGATTAAGATTTTTGAGTATAAAAAAATATTAACGTTAGAACCAGCCAGATTTTGTTGTTGCAAGTTTATCAACTACTTGTTTGTTCATAAAAAGTTCTATGGCTCCCATCTGTCCGCCAAAACCATAAAAGACATCTTGTGCGTGATGGATTACTTTAATAAAAATAACAGAAATAACCACGACAAGAAGCAGATACTCTACAGTAGCTTGTCCCTTCTTTTTATTTTTTAAAAAAAACACGATTATTTATTTATTACTTATTTACTATCCTGGCTTACTTTATCTATACCGCCGGTAACGACGCTCATAGCTTTAGAAACAACATCTGGCATCTTATCTTTAAGAACTTTTCCAACTATAAATATTAGAGCTACCATGAGGCCAAGAACAAGCATGTATTCTGTAGCACTCTGACCACGTTTATTAAAAAATCTCATATTCCCCCTCCTGATTTACATTTGTCCGAAACTACAATAATTATAACGAATCAAGAATAAATAGTCAAACAGTTAGTTTAATTCTGCACTTTTATCCCTGTTACAAAGTTTTTTTGTCTTAGACAGTGAATCAGAATAGTACTTTGACCCAGGAATAGAGATCTGCAAGACCTTATAGTAAAGTAGGCATGCATTTTTAAAATCAGAGACACTCTCTGCTATAGCTGCTCTTGAGTAATTATCCCTAGCATCATCTTCTATTGAGCTTCTGGCTTCTCCTATCCTCATCTTTGCTGTTTTATTTTTGTAATCTATCTTTAAGACTCTCTGATAAGAAGCAATCGCCTCTCTAAATTGCCCGCTCGTGAACAGTTCTTCTGCCACTGTAAGCTCTGGAGTAATCGTTTCCCTTAAGAGTCTGTTAGATTCATCCATCAGCTGTTTACATTCCTCTCTGACTTCCTTCGCATCACTACTATCAAGTTGTGGTAGAGCAAGACATCTTTGGAAAGTATCTATAGCCTTCATGTATTCCTTTCTTTCATAGAATTTTTTACCGTCTTTAAGAGAATTCTTATACTTTGAAAGAGAAGCTAAAAACTCTGCCCTTTTTTGAGCAGTTTTTTCCATTTGAGCTTTCATATTTTCTATTTCATCTATCATTTTTTTAGCTTCTTGATTATTAGGATCTATCTCGAATATCTTAGCAATTAGATCCTTAACTTTGTCATATTTTTTTTGTCTCATAAGTTCTTTTGCTTCCCTGACAAAGTTAGCCAGTTTTTGCTCTAACATCTTTCTTACTTGAGCATCTTCTTCCTCTTTTTTCTGATTTATCAATTTATCTTTTTCTGCACCAGATAGTTCCAAAAGTTCTTTTGCTTTTGGCCAATCTGGAACTTTAGATAGTATTTGCTGAGCCCTATCTTCTGCCAGTTCAAATTGGAAATTCTTGAATAATTTAACCCCAACATCATATTCTGCAAGAAGTTGTCTTTGTACTCCTGGGGGCTGTTGGCAAAAACTACCTTGCTCAGAGCACTGAACTTCTGGTACAGCCTCTTTTTTTTCTTCAACTACAGCTGGAGCAGTTGTTTCCGCCTTAGCAGGGTCATTTTTTTTCTTTTCCTGTTTTTTATTATCAGGCAAAAGAAGTACTACTGCTATAACAGCGATAAACACTGCTATAGCTATAGGCATAAGTTTTTTCTTTTTAGGACTTGTAGATGAAGTTGAAGCCCCAAAGGATTTCTCTATTTTATTTATTTCACCATCACTTAAAACAGGTGCAACCTTTTCTATTACAGCTTTACCACTACTAAAACTCTCAGAGCCTAGATCAACTCCATGAATGTTTTGGGCCTGAGGGTTTATGACCATAAATCTTAGAGTAGAGGAGCCTATTTCTATTATATCACCGCTGGACAGTACTATTGGTTCTAATATTTTTTTGCCATTAACTTTACTTCCGTTCGAACTACCAAGATCTATAAGATAATAATCAACACCTTGTTTATACAGTCTGGAATGTTCTCTTGAGACCAAGTCATCAACAAGCACTACATCAACATTCTTTGCTCTTCCAATGATTATAACGTCCTTCTCAAGCGCAAAGATCTTGTCCTTATATGGACCACTTATGGCTATCAACTGATAAATTAGATACGTTGATCCAACGACCGTAGCTTCTCCTATTTCTTGTCCTTGTATACTTTCTACTGCTGGCTGACCATGAGCTGTTTCTTCTCCCTTTTTCAATTCACGAGCTATTTCTTTAATTGCATCTTCTTGTTTTAATGCCCTAGAAGGCGCATCTTCTTCTTTTTTGTCTTCTGTTTTTTCTTCAATATTAGGTACAGACTCTTCCTTCTCTCCTCCAGCCATTGTAAAAAAGTCAAAATCATGAGAGACCTTTTTTTGTTCTGATTTTTTTGGTTCTATTTTTTCTATTTCTTCATCCTTAATATAGTCCTCTAGCTTTTCTTGTGTTACTGACTTATCTAGTTCTTTAACCTCACTTATCTCTTCTGAAATTTTTCCTTCCAAAAAAGAAAGAACTAAATCTCCTATTTCTAAACTCTCTCCACTAGAGAGATTACCATCTGTCAAAGGCTCATCCTCTTTTGATAAAAGTCCAAATTTACTTTTCTTAACAAAAGAAAGTGTTTTCTTACCTGATTTTTTGAATTCTATATGTTTTCTGGCAACACCATCTTCCAAGATAGTAATATCGCACTCATCAGAACGGCCAAGGGTAAAAGAATCTTTTATGACTTCATACTCTTTAAGTAATTTCCCTTTTTTCAAAATTTGTATTTTCATTCGTCTAAAACCATTCCTTTTCTTTTTTCAGAAATATTTCTTAATTTTTCTGCCTCTTTAAAAAGATCAGAGCTAGATTCTCTTACATTCAAGTTCATGACTTCGTTAAAACTTCTAATCGCATCATCATATCTGTACTGAGACATCATTTTTTTTCCTATTCTCATCTGTTTTTCACTTTCTTGTTTTATCTTTTCATTTAGCATTTTTATATAAAAAGAAGCTTTTCCATGAGTCGGATAAAACGTAATAGCTCTCTTAAAATCATCTAGTGCTCGTGCAAAATTTTCCATTCTAAGTTCTCTTTTACCATCAAAATAATATTCATTAGCCTTATCAAAAAAATCTCTCATGTCATCTGGGACCTTTGTTGCATAAGACGTTTCACTCGGTTCCTCTTTTTCCAAATCAGAGACTGTTTTATCTGCAATATCCTGTGAAACTTTCTTTCCATCTGCTAAAGCTGTCTGCTTCTTTTTATCATCTTCTCCACCCATCATTAAAACTACCATCATCAAAACAAGAACAACACCAACAAATCCGTACAAAACAAATCTTTTATTTTTGGTTCCACCAGAACCAGAGGAGCCAGGCACAACCACTTCTCCAGAAGAAGACATTGATATACCTGGGATAGTTCCATCCATTCTTGACTGATTAGAATAATTAACAGCAGCAGTTTCTATTTCCATGTATCTGTACGCGTGATTTCCTATAGTAAAAATATCTCCGGAAACAAGATAGTGTTCCTGTACTTTTTTACCATTAAGAAAAATACCATTACTCGACTTTAAATCCTTAAGAAGATAAGCCCCCTCTGCTTTTATTAATTCTGCATGATTTCTAGAGACAGATGAATCTGTTATCACAACATCGCAATCATCAGCCCTTCCAAACAAAACCCTTGTGCCGGATATCCTGAACTGTGCTCCGGCATCATTACCTTTAAGGATCTCTAATCTGGATTCTTTACCCATAGTTAATTAAACAACCTCGATGCTTATGCAATAGTGACTAAATTCTCCTCTATCATTCTTTATACCGCTAACACTTATTCTGTGTATTTTGTCGTTAACAAGAACTTCTTCACTAAGATCCTGCCCCATAGACTCAAAACGCGAAACAAGGTTCAATATTACTCCTAGTATCTTTTGTTCTTTTATCGCATCAACAACTGGTACACCGTGCCAGTCCCCTATTCTGTATGTAGAGATACTAGAAAAGGCAGCATTCGCAGTGACTATAGAGTTAGAACTATCTAGAACAAAGAAAGGTATTTTAATAGAGCGACCAACTGAATCAAATAAAGTAGCATAGTCACCAGCATGAGATTCTTGTAAAGAATCCATGCTAGATAATGATTTAGCAGAAGCTCTTCTGGATTTACGGAGAAGAATATTAACCAGTTCTATCAAGTCCATTCCCTGTCTTGAACCAAAAGCAAAAGAAACTCTCTTGGATTCACCTTTTAAGGCCAAATCTACCTCGTCATATATCCTTATGAAAGGAAGGTTAAATAGCTTAGAGAAGAATATTGCTATTAATAAGCCGATAAAACAAGCTATTGCCATGCCGACCAAGATCCTTTGCCATGCGCTGGCCAATACATGTTTTACAGCCTTAGTAGAAAACTCTATAGCCGCAAATCCTATGTATCCCGTTTCCCCTTTTTCTTCAGAGTAAGCTTTTATTGGAGCTGTAACTATATACCCACCATTACCTATAGAATAAACATCTGCTCCAACTTTGTTCATGCTCTTATAATCTGTTATTTTACCTTCAGTTATCAGCTTTACTCTGTCCATTACAGGACCCGGAAGCTGATCTCCACCACCTTCAGATGCAGCAAGAACTCTTCCTGTAGCATCTGATATCCATGCATAAACAACTCCGGGTTGATCTTCTATTGCTTTTACAGACGGAGATTGCTGGCTTTGCAAGCTAACAGTATCTTTGTTCTGCTGTGCAAGGATACTTGCTAAGTAAACAGCTCTTTGTGCTGTTTCCTGGTCCAGAACAAGCCTATCGAATTGAACAACAGGTATAGTTACTATAAGTGTGATAATAACAATTGTAGACATCAGAACAGCAGCTATTATCGACGATACAGAATACCTCTTGGTTATTATTTCAAAAAACGGCATTATGGTAGTATCAAGAAAATGGTCAAGGTCTCCCTTTAACCCAGGGTCGTACATTCGTGGACTTCCCTGATAATCATCTATATCATCATCACTTGATTTAAAATCAAGACCAGGCATCTTAGAAAGTTCAGCTAGTTTTATATCTCCCTTAACTATTTGAAAAACATGGTCATGTATCGCTACTTTATCACCCATATTCAGATCTTTTCTTTTTATCATTACGCCATTCACAAAAGTTCCATTCCTTGAGCCAAGATCAGTTACATATACATTTTCTCCTCTGACAACTATGGCTGCGTGTTTTTTTGAAACGCCGTTGGAATTTATTTTAACGTCACTGCTTTCCAAACGCCCTACAATGTTGTCACCTTCCTTCAGTATTATAGACCTAGCAGCTCCCTGGCCACTGATACAAACTAGACGATACATCTTAGAACCTCCCCAGCGTAGATCTTATTATTAAGTAAAAAACCAGATTTTAACTCTAAAACGTGTTTTGCCTTAAATCTAGGCAAACACATCCTCCAAGGAAGAACATTAGAGTCTACATCAACTATTTTATATTTATCGTCTAAGTAGATAACATCTATTGGAAATCTCATAAACATTGTGTGTATCCAGTTACAACGTGGAATAAAAAAAGCATCCATATTTGTCATGTCTTTGTCGAACATAAGTCCCTTTAATCTATCCACAGGATTATTAGCTATTTTTACGTCAGCCAGTATCTTTTTTTCATTAATAAATATATTCATCTATAATTTTACCTGTTGGGATAAATTTTCCTTAAAAGCATAGGACCTGCTATCGCAATAAAAACTGCAGGTAATATAAAAATGACCATCGGTATAAGGACTTTAGTCGCAGCCTTACCGCCCTTGGCTTCGGCCGCCATATATCTTTCATGTCTTATGGCATCTGACTGTGCTCTTAATACGTCCCCTACAGGAGAACCCATCCTTTCTGCTGTTACAAGCACAGAAACAAATGAGGACATTTCTTTTATGCCTATCCTATTCGCCATGCTTCTTAGCGCATCACTCCTCATTGATCCAAGCTGGATCTCTTTTAGAATAATTTCAAATTCTGATCTAAGTGGACCCTGTTGGCCTTTTTCAACGACCTTTGCCATAGCTCCGCCAAAATCAAGACCTGCTTCAACACAAAGGGTTAAAAGATCAACAACAAAAGGCATCTCTCTTCGTATCGTTTCTTGCCTATTTTTTATTACACCGTCTAACCAAAGACTAGGATAAAACCATCCAAATACAGCAAATATTGGCGCATACATTACTGGAAGGCCAAGACTTGCCAAAAAATTATATATATAAACTAAAATTGGAAGACAAAAAGCAAAGGCGACCTGAAAGGAATAAAACTCATCTGGAGTAAAGGTTTCCCTAAGACCCGCACAGGCTAATTTCTTTTTTATTTTTTCTCTTGCACTATCTATTTTCCAGTTAATAACACTGGGCAATATTCTAAGGACAACAGGATAGATTATTTTAAGTATTGGCGACGGAAAATCTTTTTTAGACAGACCTATACCTAGACGTTCCTGGTCTTCAATGGAAAGCTGCTCGCCCATTATCATTCTAACAAGAAGAAAAACGGCAGAACCGATAAAGACTGCTGCTATTATCAGTGATAATGTCCCCATAGTTATTATTATACAATATTTTTAGTAGGTAACTAGAGATATCTCATATTGTTCATGGTGAAGCTCTTTTTCGGCTTCAAATACAAAAGTTTTTTTGTATTTTTTCTCCATATAATCTACAAGGCTTTTCTCATTCTGGTATATGTGGTCAACCACGGATGGATGCATATAGACAACTATCTTTTTGATTTCCTCATCTACAGAATCTCTTTCCAGCTCTCTAAAAACCTCATAGGCCACTGTTTTGTACGACTTGTTATAACCCTTTCCAGAACAGTACGGACAAGGAGAACAGATATTCTTTGTTATACTATCCCTGGTTCTCTTTCTGGTCATTTGGACTAAGCCAAGTTCGGACATTCCAACAACATTCGTTCTGGACTTGTCTTTTTTGAGGGCGTCTTTGATAGCCAACAAGACCTTGTCCTTGTGGTCCTCTTTTTCCATATCTATAAAATCTATTATTATGATACCACCAAGATTTCTAAGCCTTAGCTGGTATGCTATTTCCTTTGCAGCTTCCAGATTAGTATTAAAGATCGTCTCTTCCAGATTTCTTGTACCAACATATCTTCCTGTATTAACGTCTATAACCACAGAGGCTTCTGCTTGATCTATTATTATATATCCGCCAGATTTCAGCCAAACTCTTTTTTCCAATGCACGGGCTATTTCATGCTCAACACCATAATATTCAAAAATAGGTTCTGGCTCGTTGTACATAGATAAAAGTCTTTTTGCTTTTGGATCATACTGATTTAGATATTTTATAAGATTTTTATGTGAGTCCTCGTTGTCCGTTATTATTTTATCTATATGGGAACCAAGGATGTCTCTTACGACTCGAAGGCTTACTTCCATTTCTGTGTGTATAAGTCCTTTTCCTGTCTGTTTCTTTTCTTTTTTCTTTATCTCACTCCAAAGTTTAACAAGAAATTCATAATCCTTTCTTAGAAGTTTTTCACTAACACCTTCACTAGCTGTTCTGGCTATTATTCCAAAATTTTTCTCTGATGACAATTTTTCTACTATCTTCTTTAAGCGGTCTCTTTCCTCACCACCCTCTATCTTTCTAGAAATACCCGTCCCAGGAGTCATAGGAGCCAAAACAAGATACCGTCCAGGTAATGTTATGTTGGTTGTAACCCTAGGCCCCTTTGTCCCTATCGGTTCTTTAGCAACTTGCACAAGAACATGCTGACCTTCTTTGATCAGACTAGAGATATTTGCTTCGGTTTTTTTTTCAGATTTTTTTTCAAATTCAACTTCATCGCTGACTCTGTGTATATCGTCAACATACAAAAAAGCAGCTTTATCAAGACCTATGTCCACGAAGGCAGACTGCATTCCAGGCAAAACTTTTATAACAGCACCCTTATATATATTACCAACAAAGATATTATCTGAGTTTCTTTCTACATATATTTCGACAAGATCATCATTCTCCAACAAGGCAACCCTGGTCTCATAATGTCTATCGTTAATAATTAATGTCGACGCCATCTATATTAACTCCTTTCCTGGTAATGATAACCTGTTCCTCTGCAACCCCAGGAAGCATTGCCTTAAGGACTTCAAACGGTTTTACAGTCCTGCTATCTATAAAACAAGTACTAAAATTTATAAAGACCTGCTCGCCATCAGTATTGTAATTGATGCCCTTTACATACAAAGAAAGATCCAATATTTTTTTGTTTCCTTTTCTTTCTACTTCTATGGAAACACCATCCATTGATAAAGGCATTTTAATTAATTTATTTTTAATATTATCGTCTAATTTGACCATTACCGACCAGTCAAAGGCTCTTATGTCCTGATTAAGAGAATTGGTTTGAGGTGTTATCTTCCATGCAGTTTTAAACATTAATTCTTTTGGAAGGTGTTGGTTTATTCTGTCGATAAAATCTTTTTCATCAACATTCTCAAAAAAACAAATATCTAATAATTCAACTAACGACTCTATTCCTATGCCGACTGGTGGAGAGTACGATAATAAAAGAACTGGCTTAAAACCTTGCGACATACAGACAGGAAATTTTGCTCTAAGCACGGCTTTTTCTACAGCATTCATTAGTTCAAAATGACCTATCCACTTAAATCTACCTCTTTTACTGAAAATAGCCCTTAGTACTGTTTTCTTCTCTGCTTTATTTACAGAGCTAACCTTTTCTTCCTTTTCCTCTAATTCTTCTTTAAACTCTTTACGAATGTCATTTGTTGTTTTTGTATTACTGCAAACACCACAGTCTGAGCATTTATCTGTAGTGCAATTAGATGTTTCTTCCTCAAGATATGCTTTTTCCCTTTCCTCTTTAAGCCACTCTTTATCAACTCCGCTAGAGATATTATCCCATGGAAGTTCTTTCTCTAGATCTCTTTGTCCAAGATACTCTTCTTTATTTATATTTAATTCGTCCATACATTTTATCCAGGACGCATAATTAAATTCACTCCCCCATCCAGTAAAGATCTCTCCATTTTTATAAGCCAGTAATAAAAGTTCACCGATCTTTTCGTCACCCCTTGCAAGAATACCTTCTACCTCGCTCATTTTTGGATCACACCACTTCAATGATAGCCTTCTATCTCTTAGCGAGCTGCTTAATATTCCTAATCTCCTCTCGAATTCTTGCCAGTTTAATTGGGCTTCCCATTGAAAAGGAGTATGAGATTTTGGAACAAAGTTAGAGATGCTTATTGTTAATTTATTCCTTCCTCCATGTAACTTTGACTGCATTTTTCTTACCAATTCTGCAATAGCTTTTACATCATCATCAGTCTCTTTAGGAAGACCAATCATAAAATATGCTTTTATGTTCTGCCATCCAAGTTTAGAAACTACTTCTATTGTGTTTAGCGTTTCTTCTTCTGTTACATCCTTGTTTATTATTTTTCTGAGTTTCTCACTTCCTGCTTCTGGCGCTATTGTAAAGCCAGATTTTGGCAGCTTGGACAGAACATTAAG
>SESG01028083.1_pt1 | contig 15661 bp, 10 predicted proteins | sample 3171421 | NCBI WGS metagenome assembly SESG01 (sample SAMN10866946, study PRJNA518727) | freshwater metagenome | biome: subpolar coniferous forest; feature: holomictic lake; material: water; isolation source: holomictic Lake 227, 6 m and 8 m depth | place: Canada: near Kenora, Ontario | collected... | reverse complement strand
ATCGCCTGGTTTCCATGTTCCTGTCAGACGGGCAACCAAATGAGAATAACGGCACGGGTTCAAATGGCATTATTGAGGCCGATACCGGTGTTGGGGGTGTTGGCGAGGAAACGGCCTGGATTAATTTCCTGACAAGCAAAGCCTTCAGTGTTTCGTACGCTGTTGGATTTGGTGGCCTGGCCAGTAGCGACGTCGGGCATCTGGAGCCGATCGCCTGGAAGCCAACAGAGACGGCAGCAACGTACGACGCAACCGATTTAATCGCCACAACCGGTGATACGAATGACGCGGCCGACGATGCCAACGTAATCATTGTCAACAGTGCCAATGATCTAACGGCTGTTCTGATGAGCACCATCGCAACAAACAATACGATTACTGGCAATATCCTCGATAACGATGTTGGTGGGGCCGATGCGCCGAAAACGCTCGTTTCAGCCACGTATGACGGACATGAAGTCGTATTCGGTACCGCGTTTACAACAAGCGCCGGCACTGTGACGATCGATGCCGATGGGCACTATTCGTTCACGGCATTGTCCAGTGTTGCGAGCGATACGTCGGCCACTATAAATTACACGATGCGGGATGCTGACGGCGATACCAAAGACTCGACTTTGACCGTTGCAGTGGATGATGTGTATGGTACCAGTGGCAATGACATTTTGACGGCGGGTGCCTTGGATGACACTCTCTACGGTGGTGCAGGCAATGACACGCTGACCGGGGGCGCTGGAGCCGATGTCTTCAAGTGGAGTTTGAATGATCAAGGCACGACCGGATCGCCGGCAACTGATGTGATTAAAGATTTCACGGCTGGTGCAGGTGGCGACGTGCTGGACCTCAAGGATTTGCTGGTAGGTGAGCACGATGGGTCGGGCAGTTCTGCTGTCAATCTGGCTCAATATCTGCACTTCGCAGAGGTTGGCGGCAAGGTTGTATTGTCAATTGATCATGATGCCGGTACATTTGCTGCGGATCAAAAAATTACGTTTGACAATATGTCAATGTCTCAACTGACGACCGCATTGGGGAGCAACGCAACGGATGCCGACATCATTGCCAAAATGCTGACCCACGGCAACCTTAAAACCGACGTCTGATCCTCACGCACCCGGCCTGCCCCCGCAGGCCCGGGCCCTCTCAAAGGGCAGTCAGCGTAAAGTTTGACTGCCCTTTTTCACGTTTGGATGGTGGCCGATTGGAGACAGCCCTTGCCGCCCACGGCGCCACTCATCGCCCCCAGTCAACCGCCCGTCAGGCCGGAGTATCGGATGCGCAGTCGCGCCGGTAGTATTGAATCTGACTTGTAATCATGGATTTCACATGTTCAAACGAAAACTGACGCAAGGTTTCACGCTCATCGAACTGATGATTGTGGTTGCCATCATTGGCATCCTGGCGGCGGTTGCAGTGCCGTCGTATCAGGATTACGTCCGTCGTGGTGAACTGCCTGAGGCCTTCACGTTCCTGTCGGACTATCGGGTCAAGCTTGAGCAGTTCTATCAGGATAACCGCGCTTACAGCACCAACGGTACCTGTGGCACGGCGATTCTCGATTTCGCGCCGGCCTCGGCCAAGTACTTCAGTTATTCTTGCGCGACGTCAGGCACCTATCAGACCTACACCCTGACCGCCACCGGTTCCTCCGGGGCCGCTGTCGGACATGCTTACACGCTCACCAACGCCGGCATCAAGGGTACGACCAGTTTCAAGGGCGTTTCTTCCAGCAAGGCGTGCTGGCTCGTTACCGGAAGCGAATGCTAATGCCAATCGCGCGCACCCAACGCGGCTTCAGCATGGTGGAGGTTGCGATCACGATGGCGATATTGGCGCTGCTGTTGGCCGCCGCCGCTCCTTCAGTGACTGGCTGGATGCGCAACACGCGTGTGCGCAACACAGCCGAAGCTTTGCAAATGGGTTTGCAGCGAGCCCGCGCCGAAGCGCTGCGGCGCAATATCAATGTCACATTCTGGCTGGTGTCGGGTTCGGACGAGCGCACGGTTGACGACAGTTGCGTCCTATCTTCAGCATCGGGCTCATGGGTTATCAGCGTAAGCGACCCCACCGGCCACTGCGCGACGGCGCCCGATCCGACGATATCCCCCATGATTGTCGAGACGCATGCGGTCGGTGATGGTGGCAGTGGGGTCACGGTGCTCTCGCAATCAGCCACGCCGTCGGCTGCCCAGTGCGTGCGGTTCAATGGTTTCGGCCAAATTGTTGATGCCGCTGTGCCGCCGGCTGACAACTGCCGCCTGCCCAATCAGATAGCGACGGTTGACGTCACCCATGCCAGTGGCGGTGCGCGTCGCTTGCGGGTTGTGGTATCTGCCGGTGGTGGCATACGCATGTGCGATCGTGATGTGACCTCGACCGACCCGCGCGCCTGCCCTGCCTGATGCAGTCCGGACCAGAATTTGAAATCCTCTTGAGCACCTGAGCGCAAGCGTATGAAACAACATCCAATCCGCACCCGGCCCAGGTGGCGCCAATGCAGCACTTCGCGTCAACGCATAGCCGGTGTGGCGCTGATCGAAGCCTTGATTGCCATTCTGATATTTGCCATTGGCGTGCTCGGTCTGGTGGGTCTGCAGGCGTCAATGACGCGCGCTCAAAGTGCGGGCAAGTTCCGTGCTGATGCATCCAGTCTGGCGAGCGAGGTCATCGGCCTCATGTGGATCGATAGCAATGCAAACCTTCCAAACTACGCCACCGCGAGTTGCGCAGGCTACCCAAGATGCCTGGACTGGAAGAACAAGGTGGCCTCAGTCCTTCCGGCTGGTAGTGCCGTCGTAACCGCCGATCAGGCAAGCGGTGCGGTAAGCATCACACTAACCTGGACCGTGCCCAATGAAGGCTCGCACTCCTATGCAACAAGCACCTCTGTTCTCGTCAACTAAGCCCGTGCGCGCCATGCGCGGCTTCACTTTGGTGGAACTGCTCGTGGCTGTGGTGATTGGTCTGTTGACAACGCTGGTGGTTGCGCAGGTGCTTCTTTTCTCAGAGAGTCAGAAACGTACCACCACCGCTGGCACTGATGCGCAACTCAATGGTGCGCAGGCCCTCTATGCGATTCAGCGTGACCTCCAGATGGCGGGCTATGGTTTTACCAGCAGCCCCGCGCTGCTGGGCTGTCCGATTTATGCCAAGTACAACGGCGCTGATATTGCGACTGGCGCCGGCACACCCACATTTGCCACCGTTTTGGCCCCGGTCGTGATTGACGCCAGCGACGCCAATCGCAATGTCGTCCAGGTTCTGAGCAGCGCCAAACCCAGCTACGCGATCCCGCTGCAGGTGATCCTGCCGAGCTACAACCCGGGCGGCGCCGGGACGCTGAAAACAGTGTTTCCTGTCACCTCGAATCTTGGTGTGCGCTTGGGTGACATCATGCTCGCGGCCAAATCCAACGCATCACGTTGCGAGGCTTTCAAGGTGACGGCGGCCCCAACCGTCGACGGCGAGATCAACCGCGCGGACGAGGTTGCCACCTGGAATGCCGCGCTCTTTCCGACTCTGGTGTATACCTTTGGCGACATCCTGCTCAACCTGGGCAGTGTGCTCGACCATCGCTATGCAATCTCTGCGACCAATACCTTGCAGTTGCGTCGTTTTTCCGCCAGCAGCCCGGCTACGGCAGCCACGCCAACCGACCTGTTTCCTAATATCGTCATCCTGCAGGCCCTGTACGGCAAGGACACCAATGCCGACGGCATAGTCGACACCTACGACCAGGTGACGCCAACCACGAACGCAGGATGGATACAGGTGCGTTCAGTCCGAATCGTGCTGGTGGCACAGAGCAGTCAGTACGAGAAAGATGTGGTCACCAGCGCCAATCCCTTGTGGGATGTTGGCACCGCGACCACCGTCAGCCCGACCCCTGCGACTTGCGGCGCCAGCAAGTGCATCACCCTCAATGTCAATACCACGGTCGGCACCGACTGGCAGCACTACCGCTACAAGGTTTTTGACACCGTGATTCCCCTGATCAATCTGCTTTGGACTTCCTGAACCGAGGACTGCGAACGTGGCAACCGGATCCCTTTTGACCTTCTCCGCCGCCCGGCAGCGCGGCATGTCTTTGCTGTTCACCATCATGACGCTGGTGGTGTTGTCGCTGGCCGCTGTGGCGCTGGTGCGCTCCGTGGACATTGGCGCCTTGATTGTGGGCAACCTGGCTTTCAAGCAGGACGCGACCGCTGCCAGTGCCGTCGTTGCCGCAGAAGCAATCGCAGCCCTCGATCAGCGCCGGATTCAGGGCAAACTGGACGCGGATGAAGGCGTCGCCGGCTATTACGCCAGCAGCATGGATAACTTGGACCCCACCGGCGCCAGCACCAGCGCCACCGACAAGATGGACATTGTCGATTGGCTCGGCGATGGCAAATGCAGTTACGCCGCTGCAGGCAGCTTCAACAATTGCGTGCAGGCCAAACTGGGTACGCCAGTGCGGGGTAGTACCGTGCGCTGGGTTATCACCCGCCTGTGCAAGAGCGCATTGGTGCAGTCGCCCACCAATCCATGCACCCAACCCGCGTCAAGTGCGCCCACGACGGCTTCAGACCGGGGATTGCTTACGGCAGGGGGGCGGATCACGGGGGTTAGTTCCAGTGCCTACTACCGCATCCTTGTGCGTACCGAAGGCGCGCGCAACACCGTGAGTTTCACTGAAACCATGCTGCATTTCTAACCAGACTGCGCTGAAAAGGCATATGACCATGAACACCTTCCGCGTCCACTTGTTGGCTCAAGCAGCCCCTCGAATGGTGCTGGCGATCCTGCTCGCCGCCATCAGTTCACTCGCTGGCGCGGCTACGACCGACATCGCTAACGGCCCGCTGTTCTCGTCCTCATCGGCCAATGTCAAACCGAACCTGATGTTCATTCTGGACAACTCGGGCAGTATGGCCTACGACTACCTGCCTGACGATGCCAACCTCAGCGGCTATGGCAAGTTGGCATCTCAATGCAACGGCTTGGCCTACAACCCGACCACTACCTATGTCTTGCCGGTGGATGCCACCGGAACCGCAGTGACTCCTGGGAGTTTCCCTAACTCTACCGCCGGACTTAGCAACCAGCGCAGCGTTAGTACGCCATCAACGCTCGCTGTCCCGTCTGCGGTCGGGGCCAGTCTGACGCTGACTTTTAGCGGCACTGTGCAAAGCAGTTGGTACTCGGTTGGCGATATTGTGACGGTTTTCAGCAGCAGCAATAGTGTGACCTTCGTTGTCGGAACAGTAACGAGCTGGAATACCAGCACCAAGCAACTGGTTGTTGCGGTGTCGTCCACCATCGGCAGCGCCACGCTCAGTAGTCTGAAGGTGGGCACCGGCTCGCCACCGGTCTACTACAACTACACAGGCAGCCAGGTGCCGCTGTCTTATACGTATCTAAATTCATCTGTCATCACTGGCACGACTTTCTACAAGGAATGCAGCAGCAACATTGGTGCGTCTCCTGGCTCGGGCGTGTTCAGCGCGGTGACAGTGACCAGCGCATCCGCTGAGGCGCAGAACTACGCCAACTGGTACACCTACTACCGCACCCGCATTCTGATGGCGCAGTCATCCATCAGCCGCGTCTTTCAGCCGCTCGACTCCAAATATCGGGTGGGCTACAGCACGATCAGCCAAAGCTCGGTTACGGAGGGCACCAATTTTCTCAATATCCGCGATTTCGATGCCACGCAGAAAAGCACGTTCTACTCCGATATGAATGCTGCAACCCCGGGTAGTTTCACGCCCTTGCGCGGTGCCTTGTCCAAAGCCGGTCAGTATTACGGCAAAAAGGCGCCAGGACAAACCTACGATCCAATGCAGTACTCGTGCCAGAAGAATTTCACGATTCTGTCCACCGACGGCTACTGGAACGTTAACAACGAGACCGGTACCTATGGTCCGTACGGGCTGGATGGCAAGAATGTCGGTCAACAGGATGGTGCCAACGCCTATCCAACGGCGCGACCGAAGTACGACGGAGGTTCGACCACCGTGGTCAATACGAATAGTTGGGACAGCACTGAAACTATCATCAAACAGACTGACACGACAACGACCCGATACACGAACGTTGCAACGACGCAGGTCGACACCTACACACCGTTGTCACCGCAGTCCAACAACAAGGTGACAACTTATGCGCTTGGAACCATTTACAACACGACGACGAATACAAGTTTTGTGACCACGTGCACGCTCGTGAGTGGCAAGTACAACTGCACGATGACGGTTGGGCCATTGCCAACCGGCCTGACAGCAGGCCAGAACGTCGTCATTAGCGGTGCGACGTCGTCAACTTATAACGGCACCTTCCAGGTCGACTCGATCACCGCCTCAACGTTTACTTACCATATTAATGGACAGTCATCGACCCTGGCATCGCCATCCTCGTCTAGCAGGCGCGGAAGTTCGTTCTATTCACCCGTCAGTTGTCCGGCTGGCCAGGGGCAGTTGACGACCACAGTCACGCAGACCGACAAGTTTTCCCTCAGCAGTGTGACGACGACAACGGCCACTGCGCAGACGTTCTACACCTACACGCAATCCAAGACGCAGATTGTCACGCCCTATACGCAGGCCATCACGCTGGTCAATGGCGTCGTGACCAATACCGGCGCTGCAGTGGCCGGCACGCCGGGTACCCCAACGATTACAGATTTGCCATCCCCCCCTGACGGCACACCCTCTGCGACCAGCAACTATGTCAGTGCGGCCGCGCCCGTTGTGACCAACAATGTCACTCCTTCTGGTTACGTGGCAGCAACTTCAACCAGCACGTCTTGCGCCAGCTCGAAACCTTCCAATAGCACGACAACGGCAACGGCAGTGGCGGCTGCGGTCACGATCACCAACTCATCGGTTTCCGGCAGCCTGACAGCCAGCGTCGCAGCAGTAACCAAGAACTTGACCGACGTCACTCAGACGGGCGCAGTGACTCTGACGTCTGGCACCCCGAGCACTTCCGGTGGCAGCACCGATTCGCTCGCGGACGTTGCTGCTTATTACTACAACAATGATTTGCGTGACCTCGCCGCCTGGAATAACTGCACGGGTTCTCTCGGAACGGATGTCTGCGGGACGGCCAACAAGTTTCTGAAGCAGAACATGGTCACACTGACCATCGGCCTGGGTGCCAGTGGTCTGCTCAAGTACGACAAGAACTACACCGCGCAAAAGAGTGCCGGTTCGGGTGATTTTTATTCCCTGAAGCAGGGCGCTATCAACTGGCCGATCCCGGGCGATGCCGGCAGTGGCGCCAAACCCGAGAACATTGACGATCTGTGGCATGCGGCGGTCAACAGTACCGACTTCGGTACGGCGTCGCTGCCGGTGTCAACTCCGGCTGTGCAGTATTTCAGTGCCAGCGACCCCTCTCAGTTGGTCAATAGTCTGAACACCGCGTTGACTACCATCCAGCAAATCGTGGGAACCGCGTCGGCCGCGGCAACCAGCACGCTGCAGCCGGTGAGCGGAGATAACGATTTGTTTGTTGCCAAGTTCACCTCGGCCAAGTGGTATGGCGACGTGCAGCGTTCCAGTATTGATCCGACATCGGGTGCGATCTCGAGTACCACCAGTTGGTCGGCTGCGGCCGTGCTTGATGCACGCGACCTAGTCGCCAATCCGCGCAAGGTTTACTTTCGCCAGAGCGGCGCCCTGCAAAATTTTACCTATGGCAATCTCGCCTCTGCAGGTTTGAACGGTTATTTTGACGGCTTCTGCAGCAAGGCGGGCGTGGGCGGCAATAGCGCACCGCTGCAGTGTGGCTTGATCACGGACAAGACGGCGGCAAACCTTGGCAGCAATATGGTGGCCTACCTGCTCGGTGGCAGCAATGACAACTACCGGGCCCGCGACAGCCGCCTGGGCGACATCATCAACGGTGCGCCCTTGTTTGTCGGAACACCGAAGTTCAAGTACACCGAAAACGGCTACAGCACTTGGGCGGCGACCACACGGCAGGGCCTGTGCGCAGATGGCGTCACGCTTCAGGGTACCGTGTATGTGGGGGCCAACGATGGCATGCTGCATGCCTTTGACCGCTGTGATGGCAGTGAAAAGTGGGCCTATATTCCGACGATGGTGATTCCCAATCTCTACAAACTGGCCGACACCAACTATCCGAATAACCACCAGTTTTATGTTGACGGCGCGCCGGTCATGGGTGACATCTATGTCAACGGCGCCTGGAAGACCATTCTGGTTGGCGGGCTCAATGGCGGCGGGCGCGGCTACTACGCGCTCGACATCACGGATCCCGCGAATCCCAAGACCTTGTGGGAGTTCACCAACAGCACGGATGCCAACCTCGGGCTCACGTTTGGCAACCCGATCATCACCAAGCGTAAGGATGGCACCTGGTTGGTGGTGTTCGCTTCGGGCTACAACAACGTCAACAGTGGCGATGGCAACGGGCATCTCATGGTGCTCAATGCCAACACGGGAGCGGAGTTGTTGAGCATTCCTACGTTGGTTGGCGGCAACGCTGTTGGATCGACTGCCACGCCGAGCGGATTGGCCAAGTTGAATGCCTGGGTCGAGTCAGAGACTGACAACACCGCCAAGCGTTTTTATGGCGGCGATATGCTGGGAAACGTCTGGCGCTTTGACATTGACAGTCTGACCCAACCGTTTGTCCAGGCATTTCAGTTGGCGCAACTGGTCGTGGGTGGCGTAGCGCAACCCATCACGATCATGCCCGAACTTGCCGAAGTGAACTACCTCGGTGCCAAGTACCCGGTGGTGTACATCGCAACCGGTCGCTATCTGGGAATGAGTGACCTGGGTACTACCGGGACGCAAAGCATTTACGCCTTCAAGGATGCTCTCTCGCAGACCGGTCTGGGCGACCTGCGCGCCGGTAACACACTGGTCGCGCAGACTTTGACGACGAATGGCAGTATTCGCACCGCCACGACGAATGCGGTGGACTGGAGCAAAAAGAACGGTTGGTCGGTTGACATGCCAACCGCAGGCGAACGTGTCAATGTCAGCATGGTGCTGGCCTTCAATGTGTTGTCGGTGGCCTCAACAGTGCCAAGTGCAACCGCCTGTGAAATCGGTGGCACTTCCTGGCTCTACAAGCTCGATATTGCCAGTGGCGCTGCCGTTGCCAACGCGGCGGATAATGCCGCCGGCGTCATGCTCGCAGAAGGCAAACTGATTGTGGGCCAGACCGTGGTGCAATTGCTCAACGGATCGGCCACAACAGTCAGCACGCTTAGCAGCGGCGATGTGCGCAGCGACACGCAACCACCGCCGCCGGCCAATGTCGTCCTGCGTCGCACTTCATGGCGCGAACTGGTCAATTAGATTCGCCGGTAGCCGGTATGTTGTCCGCCGTTGCCAACGCCCGACCTTGGGCCGGGGTCGGCAAGCAGGCGTTTGGGGTTTGCGTGTTAATAGTGCTGGTGTTGCATTGGCTTGTTTTTACCCTGCTCACCCAGCGCAGTGGGGCTGTTTTATCTGGTGCACATCCCTCCATACGGCCCCTTTTGGTCCGCGCAATCCCGGCAAACGCCCACACGCGGGTTGCCGCGACCGGACTCATGATTGAAAGTCGATCCGATGCAGCCGACCAGCGCCTGGCATTGAAGGATGGCGCCGCAGCTGAGACCGCCCAGCCAGAAGATGCCAACGCAACGCCTGCGACCGACGGTGGGTTGCAGCCAAAGGCAAGACAGGAGCGTTTCGGTCAGTTCGACTACGTGCCACGCGAATTTTTGAGTCTGGCGCCCGTTCCGTTGAGCAACATTGAGATTCCGTTCCCGGAATCGGTCGCAGGCGAATTCAATATCAAGGCGCAGTTGACACTCTTCATCGACGAAAGCGGTTATGTCCAGCGGGTGCGTGTTGATGGTCCAGCGCTGCCGCCGCTGCTGGAGGAGGCTGCCGTGAATGTTTTCAGGCAAGCGCGCTTCTCGCCCGGGCAGGTTGGAACGCAGGTGGTGCGCTCAATGATCCGGATTGAAGTGAATTTTGAATCCCAGCGTTTCAAGTCCCCGCTGCGCACGCCTTGAGCAGCGGCAACCGGCCTTCGTTTCACCCAACCCCCGGCCCGGTCGCGCCGTCAAAGCCAAGCGTGGCCAGCAATCCAACGGCTATAGCGCCTTCCAGGGCACGATGTTGATGTCGCCACGACTTTGTGCTTCGTCGCCGCCATACACCAGAACGGATGGCGCGGCTTGGTCACCGGCCAGACCACGCCACTGGTCCAGACCGCGGGTGGCATCCTTGCCCGGGGTTGCGCCAGATTTGATTTCGATGGCCGTGAGCTTCCCGCCTTGCTCAACGAGCAGGTCTACTTCATGGCCGGAGCGGTCGCGCCAGAAGCTCAGGTTGGAGGGTCGGGCGCTGTTGAGACGCTGCTTCAGGTAGTCGGCCACCACCCAGGTTTCAAACAGGGCGCCACGCAGGGGATGACTGCTCAGTTGCGCAGGTGATTCAATACCCAGCAACCAGGCAGCCAGGCCGGTGTCGTGGAAATAGAGTTTAGGTGTCTTGACCAGGCGCTTGTTGAAGTTCTGATGCTGCGGCGGCAAACGGTGAATGATGTAGCTGGCTTCCAGCACCGATATCCATTCGCGCGCCGTGTTGTGGCTCAGCCCCGCGTCGTCGCCCAGGGCGCTAAGGTTCAGAAGCTGACCGGTGCGTCCGGCGCACAGGCGCAGGAAACGCTGGAACTGCCCAAGGTCGCGCACATTGATGAGCTGACGCACGTCGCGCTCGACATAGGTCTGCACGTAGTTGGCGTACCAGATGCCAGGGTCGAGTTGGCGGTCATAGACGGGCGGATAGCTGCCCTTGAAAATCGCCTCGTCCAGTGTTGGCGCCAGCAGGCCAACCTGGCGCAATTCGCTGGCCGAAAACGGCAGCAGGTTCAGCAGCGCCACGCGTCCGGCCAGGCTCTGGGTGATGCCGGTCATCAAGCCAAATTGCTGTGACCCGGTTAGGATGAAATGGCCCGCTCGCTGCTGCTGGTCAACCACACCTTGCAGCCAGGCAAAAAGTTCGGGGCAGCGCTGTGCCTCGTCAATGATGACGCCGTCCGCATACTTGTTCAGAAACCCCTGCGGATCACTGTGTGCAAACTCGCGCTGCACCGGGTTTTCCAGTGTCACATACGGGTGATCAGAGAACACCGCGCGGGCAAGTGTTGTCTTGCCCGATTGGCGCGGCCCCGTCAGTGCCAGGACTGGGTAGCCTTTGGCGAGTTCGCGAAGCGTGGGTTCGGCTGTTCTGGGTATCATTCGGCTGATTGTAAGTTCAACTGCCAATCAGCCGGATCGACCTCTGCGGCTCACCCAACCCCCGGCCCGGTCGCGCCGTCAAAGCCAAGCGTGGCCAGCAGCGGCAGGTCGGTTTTGCTTTCCACGCCCAGCGCGACCACGGTGATGCCCAGGGCGTGCGCCATGTTGCACAGGCCCTTGAGGAATTCCTGGTTGCCTTCGTTGCCGGCGATGCCTCGGATGTAGCTTGGGTGCACCTTGATGTAGTCCAGCCCGAGGTCGGCGAGTTTGCCGCTGTCGGCAAAGCGCTGACCAAAATACTCGATGCCGACGCGGCAGCCCAGCAGCTTGAGATTGCGCGCGAGTTCTCGGAAGGCATCAAACTGGCGGAACACGCCGTACTCGGGCACTTCAAACAGCAGGCGCTGGCAGACCTCGGGGTAGGCTTTGAGCAGTTGCGTGAGTTCGTGGCGGAAGGCGTGGTCGGCAATGGTTTCGGCTGACAGGTTCACGGCGATGTCGCCCGCGCTGGTGCGCAGGTGTTCGATCGCGAGTTTGACCACGCCCAGATCGATCGGTGCGGTCAGATTCAGTTGTGCGGCCATCGGCATGAATTCACCGGCTGAGAGCAGCGTGCCTTGGGCGTCGGTGCGCAGGCGCAGCATGCCTTCGCGGTGCAGGGCGGTGGCACCGTCGCCCGACATCACCGGGAAGAAACTCAGCGCTAGGCGCCCACCAGCCACGGCCTCGGTCAGCAGGGTGCGCCACTGCTCGGCCGGCAGTGCGGCCTTGGCCGAGCCGTCTTCCACCGCGTGCCAGTTGTTCTGGCCCTGGCTGGCGGCTTGGGCCAGTGCCTGATCGGCCTGGGCCAGCAATTCGCCCATGTTCTGTTCGCGCTGGTAGCGCACGGCGCTGAGGTGGAACAGTTCGGGCACTTTATCCTGCCACTTGGCCAGCACGTTTTGCAGCAGCCGCGCATGGATGTCCTTGGCCGCTTCGGTGGCGGTGGCAAAGGTCGGGCAGACGATGGCAAATTCAGCGCCCTTGATGCGCCCGGCGCGCTGCCCGATGTGGCCATTGCCGCTTTCGTAAAGCGCGGTGCCGACGTCCTTGAGCAGCGCATCGGCCTGCTGGCGACCGAGTTGGGTGTTGAGTTCATTGAGGTCGGGCAGGCGCACCATGACCAGGGTGCCGCTGGAGCCGAACTGATCGCCCTGCAGCGCCTCGCGCAGGTGCGACAGGAAGTACTCGCGACTTGACAGGCCCGTGACAGCGTCGCGGTTGACCTTCTGGCGCAGGGCTTCGAGGCGCGTCGCTTCTTCGGTAAACATGGTCTTGATCCGGCCCACCATCTCGTTCATGGCGCGCGCCACGCTCTTGAGTTCAGGCGTGCGCGGCTCGGCAATGGTCAGGAAACGGCGCTCGGCAATCGCCTGCGCCTGGTCCACTACCTGGCCCAGTGGCCGGGTGATGATGCGCATTGCCAGCGTGCCGGCCAGCCCCGCCACGGCAGCGCCGAGCACAAACCAGAGCAGCAGCTCAAGCGTGCCGTCCCACAAGCTCTTGTAGGCATAGATGTCCTGGCTCGCCAGCGTCAGCGTGCCGTACTGAATCCAGCCGTCCTGCACCAGCGCCTGCCCCGGTGTGGTGTGGATCGGGATCAGTTTGACGAACCAGTCCGGCGCGCCGAGTTGCTTGCTGGTGGAAACACGCTCGACCAGGACCTTGCCCTTGGGCGAGGTGATGCGGATGAAGCGGTAGTGCCCGGCGTCGAACTGTGCCGCCACCTGCAGTTCAACCGTGACCTCGTCCTTGGGCAACTGCGTCAGCGACAGCGCCAGCGCGGTAGCGTTGTCGATGTTCTTGACCTGCAGTTGCTGCTCCAGGTAATGGCGCGCTGAGAGCACGCTCACGACCATGCTGCCGCCAAAGGCGATGCTCATGACCAGGGCGATGGCAATCCAGAGTTGTTTGATGAGGGACATGGTGGGCTCGCTGGATAAAAAGAGATCAAAGACCTTCAAGGCGCATGCGCGCAAGCACGTCGCGCCAGCGCGACAGGCGGGCGGTGGGATCGGCAGAGGAGGTGGCGGCACCACCAACCCAAAGGCCGTCGCCGTTGAAGCTGAAGACCGGGGACAGGTCGGTGCGCATGGAGGCCGGGCGCACGCTGGAGATCAGGTTGTCAAGAATCAAAGGTTCTTCGGTTGGCTGCGGGTAATAGCCCAAGACCATGTGGGCAATGGGGGTCGTGGTGCCGACCTTGTAGCGCACATAGACCAGGCGCAGGTGCTCGTTGCCGATGCCCAGCATTTGCAGGGTCATGTACTTGGAGATGGCGAAGTCTTCGCAGTCGCCGGCGCCGTTGCCCATGAATTCGAGCGGCGTGGCCCAGTAGTCTTCCTGGTTGTAGACCTCCATGTCCGTTTTGAACAGGACGCGGCGGTTGAAGAAAGTGTTGACCTTGTTGACCTTGTCGTTGTCGGGCAAGGCGCGCGATTCTTCGATCAGTTGGCGCCAGGCTGCAATCGTCTGCGCCGCGCGTTCACCGTAGCGTTGCAGCGCCAGGGCCTGCGTTTTGTCCAGGTTCGGTTCGGCCAGTGAAGCAACGTAGGCCAGCGACAGTCCAAGCACCAATGCGCAGGCGCCCAACCACAAGCCGCGCACAGCAGTGTTCAAACGGATGCTCTGGAGCTTGGGCATGATGGACGAAGAGGTTAGTCTATATGGCATTGGGCCGACAGAGACAGATGTCCCGATATTTCGACTGGCCAATAGTAGGTTCGTCTGGTGCGCAATAGGAGTTTGCTGCCGTTGTTCTACATGCGTGTGTTGGCGCAGATACATCCAGTAACAATGTGCGGTATAACCGCAGCCACGCAAACGGCATTATGTTTGCGCTTCACAGGAGGTCCAGAATGAAAAACAAATTCCCTTTGATGATGATGGTGGTGGCCGTGGCGGCTGCCTGGGGTGTCCAGGCGCAAACACTGCCAGCCCCGATGGTCCAGGCCGCACGCAAGGCCGTGGTCAGCAACCCCGAGGTGCAAGCACGCTGGAACGGTTTCAAGGCGGCCAATAGTGAGCGCGATGTGGCGCGCGGCGGCTATTTTCCGCAACTCGATCTGAACGCAGCCAGCGGCCGCGAAAGCCGGGAGTCGCCTCTGGCGCCGCCCGGTGGCTACGGCAGTTACAGCTTCAACAGCACCCAGCTCTCGCTGACGCAAATGCTGTTTGACGGCATGTTCACCGGCAACGAAGTCAAACGCCTGGGCTACGCCAAGCTCACGCGTTACTACGAACTGAGCGAAGCCACTGAAACGGCGGCCCTGGAAGCCGTACGCGCCTACGCCGACGTCTTGCGCTACCGCGAACTGGTGGACGCTGCAACACAGAACTATGCCGAGCACAAGCAGGTCACGGCGCACGTGGAAGAGCGCGCCGCCGGCGGCGTCGGCCGTGGCGTCGATGTGGAGCAGGCCAACGGCCGGCTCGCCTTATCGGAGTCCAACCTGCTGACGGAGTTGACCAACCTGCACGATGTCAGCGCACGCTACCTGCGCGTGGTCGGCGAGAAGCCACCAGCCAACCTGCCCACGCTGCCAGACCCGTTCAAGCTCGGCACGCTGCCGGCCTCAACCGAGGTTCTGATGCGCGATGGCTTGCAGGGCAGTCCGACGCTCAACGCTGCCGTGGAGAACGTGCGCGCCTACAAGACGGCCATTGCCACGCGCAAGTCATCCTACATGCCGCGCATTGACGTTCGCGCTTACGCCAGCAACGAGAACAACACCGGCGGCATCAGTGGCAACACGCGCGTCAATGGGGTTGAAGTGGTGCTGAACTACAACCTGTTCCGTGGCGGTGCCGATGCAGCCCGTGAACGCCAGGCGGTGGACCAGAACGAACAGGCGCGCGATTTGCAGGAGAAAGCCTGCCGCGACGTGCGCCAGACCCTGTCGATTGCCTACAGCGATGTGCGCAGCCTGACCGAGCAGCAGCGCTACATGGACCAGCACCGACTGGCCACGGAGAAGTCACGCGAAGCCTATCGCCAGCAGTTCGACATTGGCCAGCGCACGCTGCTGGACTTGCTTGACAGCCAGAACGAATTCTTCGAGGCCAGCCGCGCCTACATCAATGCGCGCTACAACCAGGTGGCAGCGCAGGCCCGCACCCTGGCGGGCATGGGCCAACTGGTGAGTGCACTGGGTGTGAACCGCGCCGATGTGCCCAGCGCGTCGGACGCTGGACAGGATCGTTCTGGTATCGATCCGGCCGATGTCTGCCCGATGGAAGAGTCGGTGGTGGACAGCCTGGACAAGATCAAGGCGCAGACCGTCGTTCCGGTACGTGCGCGTGCCAAGGCCGTGACACCTGCGCCGGCACCCGCTCCCGCTCCTGCGGCGGTATCGACCAAGATCA
>SESG01033605.1_pt1 | contig 15670 bp, 13 predicted proteins | sample 3171421 | NCBI WGS metagenome assembly SESG01 (sample SAMN10866946, study PRJNA518727) | freshwater metagenome | biome: subpolar coniferous forest; feature: holomictic lake; material: water; isolation source: holomictic Lake 227, 6 m and 8 m depth | place: Canada: near Kenora, Ontario | collected... | reverse complement strand
ACCTTGCTTTCTTATGGTCTTTCATCATATTGGAAATGCTCAAATCCTCCATTACAATAGTGTCGTGGTTTTTAACAATATTATTAGTAAGTTTATGGGCGTAATTCATTTTTACATTGGTAATCTTTTCGTATGTTTTTGCTAATTTAACTCTTGCTCGTTCTCTATTCTCACCTTTCTTTGTTTTCTTGGAATGCTGTCTTTGTTGGTATTCCAGTTTCTTTCGGTATTTCTTTGCTATTCTTGGGTTGGAAATCTTTTTTCCATCGGAGAAAGTCATCAGGTCAATCAATCCCAAATCAATACCTACATTTTTATTTGTCTTTTTTACTTTGGGTGCGAAATCTTCCTCAATAATGAATGAGACAAAATACTTGTTCGTTTTGGTCTTGGAAATCGTAAGGAAACAAATCTCGTAATTCTCTCCAAATGGTCTGTGTTGATTTACCTTGATGGATTTTAGTTTTGGGATGGTGAGCAATCCATTCTCAAAAGTAAAATGTTGAGGAACACAAAATGATTGTTTGTCGTATTTGGACTTGAAAGATGGAAACTTGGAATCCTTCTTAAAAAATCGTGTATAAGCAACATCGAGTTGTCGTAATGCTTGTTGAAGAGACTGACTATTGACTTCGTTCAACCATTCGGTTTCTTTGTCCTCTTTGAGTTCAACCAAAAGTTTAGCAGTATCATTGTATCCTATTCCTTTTCCATTTTTAAGATAATATTCTTTTCTTGCATTTAGGAAGTGATTGAAGACGAAGCGGGAACAACCAAAAGATTTGGCAAAAAATGTCTTCTGTTCTTCGGTTGGAAGAACGGGAAACTTGTATCCTTTGATTATTCTTTTTATTGTCATCGAGTATAAGTATATTGGACGTTTACAAAAATACAAAAATCTTGTAAATATGTTATTTTTATCCTATTTTGTCGCGTTCATCCCATCCGCTAGAAGCAGATGGGTTTTCTGCTCCTTCAAAGATAAATTATAATAACCATCTTAGATCAGTTTGGACTTCTTTACCAAATCCTTCTCTTCCTGTCTTTTGAGTCCATGTTTCTGCCCCTGCCTGACCCAATCTGGTTTTAAAAAACGGAGTTTGATCCATTTTAGTCATTGAAATATTACCAATGGTTTCTCTTGTTAAGTCCATACCTTCTTGACGTAACCGCATTGCAGTATCACGTACCCACAATCCGATTCCTAGAGATATGACTAAATCATCATGATAATTATCCATTGCAATTGCTTTTCCATTTTTCCAAATAAAGGTTTCTAGTTCGGATAAAGTTCTTTTGGAATAAACATCAATAATCATATTGCGGAAATAAAGTTCTAAATTATTGATAACTAAAGGACGTGTTTTCATATTAGTACTGAACCCTGGGACTAATTTTCTATCTTCACTATCATATCTATTAGTTAATTGACGTTGGACATCTACATACTTCAAATCGGCTGAGCTATAAAATGTATTTTTATAACCACGATCAATAACTTGTTGAAGAGCCGCCCATCCAACGTTTTCGCGTTCAATGATTAATAGAGCATCATTATATTTTGTAGATAATTCCACTAAAAAATTACCAAAGTCCTTTGTACCAAGACTTCCTCTATATTCTGCAACTTGAGTTGGAGATTCTAAAGTAATGTCTAATACATGACAAGCCGAAAAATCTTCTCCATCTCCTCTAGCTACGTCAGCCGATACTACATACGAATGAGTTAGAACTGGATATGCCCATATCCATAAACATTTATCAATTCCAGTAATTTCCATTGGATCTTTTACCTTGTTCTTCTTATAGAATTCGATAATAGGAAGATCAATAACGTTATCACCGGATGCTAAAAAGCTACAATCAAACTCTTGTGCTGCTCGTTTTGGACTTCCTATTTTTTCGCCTTCAATACGTCTCCATTCTTCGGTTCGTTCTGGATGTAATTGCCAAGGAAGAAGTATAGGATGAAATCCATTTTGTCCTACTTTTCCATCACTATTTTCTTCTGCTCCTTGCCACATTTTATGGAAGAAATTTCCAACCCCGCGCGGCGACGAAAGGAGAATAGCATTTCCACCTGTACTAATTGTAGGTAGTGCAGAAGTCCATAATTCATCCGCGTCTTCAATAAGAGCACAATTGTGACTTATAATATCATTCGAGTAAAATTCTAAATTCTTTTCAACATTATTTAAATCATATAAATCAACCAATTTATTAATTTTTCGTTTGGATTTTATTGTTTTTGACCCATTCTTACTCATTAATTCCATCTTACTTCGCAAATCCTTGGCATATATAAATTCACCAGAAATTAATTTAACCCTATGATTTTCAGAACATTCCAATATTGTAGTATCTGTAAATGTAATTTTTATATAACATTTTTTTTGCAATTTACTAATACTCTTGAAATTACTCCATCCAGATGGTGTAAGAATTTCCCATTCATTTATAGTTTTAATATTATTTATATTTTTCTGACTCATATAATTCTCCAATGGGTATGGATTTTATTTCTCCTGTAATCTTGTTACGAATACATATGGGGGTCAAAGTTTTCAAACACTCATCAATAATTAAAAGCGATAAACTTTGTCCCACGCCAGATTTTTTAGTAGTAGAGGCGGCTTTTATTTGAGATCCATTTACAAATTTAAGGGATAATCTATTATCTTCCAGACATTTAACTTTAAGCCAAGTTGGAAGTTTTTCATTGGCAAAACGCACTTTGGAAATAATATCTTTAGCATCTTCTTGTTTTAAAGAAATGATCAAAATATTTTTATCTTTATTAAAGCTCATTAGCCACAAAGAAAATGCTGCTACAAGGGTAGAGATACCCATTTGACGAGATTTTAGGATGATATTAAATTTATAATCAGCAAATGATTGAAGAGCTTCTTTTTGGAAATCGAATAGGTTAAATAATATTTCACCACGAACTGGATGTTGAATTTTTACATAATGTTTCATGAAGTGCACGGGGGACTCCATACATTTTTTGTATTCTGATTTTAATATTTCTTGATAAGAAAGTTGAGGAGTTGAATTAGACATACTTTTCTAATTTATATTTAACTGTATCCGCAACATATTTTTTCTTTGCTATATTTTTTGCTTTTGTAATGGCGGATATTTTTTTACGAGCCATTTTTAAATCTTGTTTAGAATCTTCTAAGATTTTTGCTTGATTAATATCTTTCCATCTTTCGACATATCCTTCGGAATTGCAAACCATGCTTATTTCTTGTGTTCCACTTGAAAAGAAGTTAATTACCTCTTCAATTTGTCTTTTTGCATCATTGAGGAATCCCAATTCATTTGATAACAATTTGTATTGTTCATAATTATCATATGCGCCTAGAATGCGTAATTTGGTTTCATAATCAATTAAACAAGTTTCACATAGGCTAGTTTTATTGAAGAATAATTTATCTAAGCGAGACCCCCATCTAATATCTTGTCCACATGATTTACAGGTATTACTAATAGAGGCATGAATAATATCGGCTTGTTTATTAACTCTTGTTTGAAATCCATTTTCTTGTTTCCAAGTAATCCCCTTAACATCTTGCCATTCTTCTCCAATCTTTCGTTTTTTATTTGGTACGACATAACCAACCTGTATAAATGGTCTTTCACCGGCCACATATTTTTTAAGAATTTCGATATTTGATAAATTTTTATATTTTGTCATAACAAATCGTTGAGTTTTCCGATGATTTTATATCCGTTGGTGGAATAGAAACTTCGACCAGAATAGTACCAGTTTTAGTTTGAATTGCTTTTACGGGTAATTTACCTGATTTAAACCAATTCCAAGCAGTTCTGTATGTTATTCCTTGATGTTTTGCCCATTGGGATAGTTTCATATTAAGTATATATATTCATATTTTTCTATAAAATACAATAATTTTCTAATTATAAACATGTTTTCCGCCAGATGGATCAATAAAAATCCGTCGTCCAGCCGTAGTTCCATTATACTGAACTGATATAGAAGTTCCTACTCTGTCCGTGATTCCATCCGTAGTTGTTATGCTAATATAATCTGGACTAGTTATATTACCTTTATTATTAGTAGGAACAACCGATATATTAGAAATATCAGTATAACATACCTCACCTTCGGGAGCAACCGGAGGTATATTAGTAGGATGAATATAACTAAGTAATCTAATATTAGATGTAGGACTCTGAGGAATATTAGGAATAAATAAACTTTGAGAAATAGTTAAATTAGATGATATGAAGGTTACATTTGATGGATTTATATTACTGTTTCCTATAAATGTAAATAAGCTCTTACCTTCGGCATCAAATGTTTGAATTGTATTTAAATTTGAATATACAAGATTCGAATCTATATCAAACAATTCTGCTTTAAGTTGAAATCCTTCATTTCTTATAGTTAATGGAAATGGTATTTTTGTAATCATACAATCAGAAGAGAATCCATGATCACTATAAACTCCCATTGACATATTCGATATTATTGCATTACACAAATATGGAACTATAACAAGAGTACCATAATAATCATTTGTTGGTGTAAAATAAAATATTTGTTTATCCGAAAATATTTTTGTCTCTATTAAATCGGTAACGGAAATTTCTCCTAACTTCAATCCGAATTGATTGACATAATTTTTTTCTTTTTGAATATTAGGTATTGAACTTGTAAAGAAAAATGATAATGTTGATAATGGATTTTTTTTATCTTTTTCTATAATAATATCCATAGAAAGAGCATATAATGATCCTGCCTTTAAATCTATAAAATTTGAATTATAAGAATTACCTTGAATATTATCAAATTGTATTTTATCATATGGATAATAAACCGCGTCATTTTGAATAGAGTCAATTGAATCGATTTTTACTATAACATATTTCGTTCCATCTATTTTATCAAATGAAGAAGATGCTTTATTAATCCGCATTGAATTTATTCGAGGAGATACCGAATGAGAAAGTTGTAATTCATTGGAATTTACAAACCAATATTTATTAATATGAAATTCATTATAAAAATTACCAATCGACGAATAAAATTTATTAACTGTTATAGGATCTATTAATAATTCGTTGGTGCCTAATGGTCCATCTACTATTAATTCATAATCTCCATTAGCTATTAAACTTTTACGATATAATTTATGACGAGCAATCATACCCGTAAATGGTTTTATATTTTTATATGTTATTTCCGCATATGATTGATATTCATAAATGGGTGGACCATTTGGAGGAGTATATTGTTGATAACTATCCGACTTAGTATTATAACATGCCCACTTATATACTGACGAAAACTGTCCGAGATTAATATTAGTTATAATATTATTTCTTCCGGATGGTACAAAAAATGCATTTGATAATTGAATTGTTTTGCTATCAATTACCTTTTTTATGTTAAATGAAGCCGATATACGGGTATGTTCTTCTGTATAAGAAATTGGAGATTGAATAATATCCGTAATAACATTGATGGATTGTCCTTCCATCTGAGTATTGAACGATAATGTAGGATATAATTGAGATTCGATTGTGGATATATTTGTCGGATTATATACTAACCGATAATCAATATCAGTTATTCTTGGATTAATATATGATTGTATTGTATCTTTAATTGGTGTAATTGCTATTGCATAACAACTTCCACTAAATGCAATTGTCTGTGTTAAGCGGTCTCCAACTTCATTTGAAATTACGGGATATAAAAGAGACCTTGCTTCCATTGTTGGCAATGAATAAAAGCGAGTCTTTGATGTATTTGGTAAAGTTTTATCTATAGAAATATTTGATATCCATCTTACAATTTCATTTTTTACAGTAGTTCCTACTAATATAAGTTTTCCTGTACCATTGCTAGTTTCATTATAAACATGTATGGATACCACGTAATTAGCTACATCCACAAATTGAGTTTTACTCTTTGGATATTCCAAATACAATGAATTTCCTTTGGAATCTATACATTGAATTTTAATTTCTGCTCCTTGTTTAAGAAGAGATGATCCATTAAAAGCAATGGAATTTCGTCCAGCAGTAAAAATAGGATTAAATTCAGCAACAACAAAATATGTTGATAAATAGCTGGTATCTTCAATATCAACCGTTGTTGTAAATAATCCATTATTCACTCCATATTTTCCCTGATTTGATAATAATGTGATCATATATTTGGGGAGTTATCCCCCAAATATATATCAAATCGACCATACTTTACATGGATTTATTCGGGGCATCTGGTTGCCATTTATCTTTTCTAGTAATATCGTTTACTTTTTCACTAACTTCCGATTGAAAATTATTTTCTTCGTCTAATCGTTTCTTAGAAGCAATCTCAAATTCATCCATCAATATACCTCGACTATGCTCTACATCTTGAATACGACCAATTGCTCCACTTGCATATTCCGTACTAATTTCGCTCCCAATATAATTGCGGTCGAGAAGAATAGCAAGTTTTGCGGTTGTTCCACTCCCCATAAACGGATCATATACAAGATTCTTTCTATTAGACCATGTTATAATGTGATCTTCTACTAATTGTTCCGGAAAAATAGCAGCATGTTTATATGCGGATTTATCTTTAGTACCAAATCCAAATCCATTTGCATATACAGAAACATTTAATCTTGCCTCATATTTCATTCCGGTTGAAATATAATAAAGAATGTCCTCCTCATCCATTACTTCTAATGGTGGCCACGAATTAAACCTAGAACCAAACTTCTTGTACCGTTTTGCATCTTTAACTGCCTTCATTTCTCCGGTCTTGACTCGATGAGCATTGTTCCCCCAATTAGTCCATCCTGCCCATTTATTTGGTCTATCCATAATAATATTTGTGGTGGATGGTTTCCCCTTTGATAATACGAACATATATTCGAATATTTGTGCATATCTAATTTTTTCAGGAAACCGTGGCCCCGCCTTCTGATAAATCATGGTATCATGAATATTAAATCCACATTGTTCTTTAAAATAGATTGCTTGTTTAAATGATGTTAAACTTTCCGACCCATCTTTGATTGAATCTCCGACTACCCATACTACCATTCCTCCTGGTTTTGTTACTCTATATAATTCCTTTGCTATCTTTTCGAAATTAAATGAATATCCATTATATGTTCTAAGATCATCATACGGAGGAGAAGTTACCGTTAAATCAATGAAATCATTATCCATTTTATTCATTGTCAAGAGACAATCCTCGTTGTATATTTTATTTATTTCCATATTTAAACTTTATCGATAATAATATTTGCATAAGTAAGATTTGAACCCTTGCTTATGGCACTTAATTTTCCTTTAATACAATGTGCATGTTTTATATTTTTTACATGTATTTTCATGTCTGCTCTATCAGAATTTCCCGCGTCTCGTTGAACCGTAACATAATCAGTTGGTATAATGCAACAAAAAACTCCATCAACTTTAATTTCTTCTATTGGACAATGCTCTGTCAATAAAAATTTAAATAGAACTAACTGACCTCGTTTTTTTGAACTTCCATTCCCAGTCCATGATTTTTCACTTGAAAACGAAACTTTAAAATCTCCTTCATCATTACCACTAACAAAATCTATTCCGTCTATATCTACCATTGTTACTTTCATTGTATCGGAAATCCATTCTGTAACTGGTTTTGAAATGCAACTATATAAATATCCAATTGCTCCACCGGACATAGTAGATTTTACGCTTGCCAATGATTGTTTCAACTTCGATCCATTAAATTGATATTTGATTTCTTTATTTATTTTAGTATAAAGCTTATTAGAATTTTCTATTGAAAAAATACTTTTTGCCGCTTCAAGTAATTGTGCAGATGGAGGGGTTACGTGATCTGTATTAATAACTAATGAAGATGTAATCGTAGAAGTAAGTAATGGTGTATCAAAATCATCTGATAATTCCCATCCAAGATTATTCCAAGTATTATTCGATTCCATTAAATTATTAGCCATATTATAACATATCATCGTTTTATTCAAACATAACTTTACTTGTTATTCCTTCATGAGTAATTTCAATTGTATTATCTATAAAATCTTTAATCGTTTCATTATGACTTATAATAAAAATAAAATCATAATAATTTTTCAATGTGGAAAATAGCAATGACATATCGGCAAGATGTTCGGAATCAAGGGTAGAAAATCCTTCATCAATTATTAAAAAATTAGTTTTAGGAAGATTTGATATTTCAGTTAATGCCACCCGAATAGCTATACTTGCGACAAATCGTTCATATCCAGAGGTTAATTCAATTGGCCATCTTCCATATTCATATACTACATATGGGACTACATTCTTACCATCTGTTTCAAATTGTATAGTATAATCTACAACTTGATTTAGAATAGAATTTACTTCTTTTTCAATTTCCGGTACCGTATTACAAATAACTTGATATGGAATTCCATCTCTTCCAACCGCCTTTAAATAATTTTGATACAAATCATATTCATATTCCATTGCAGTTACATCATTCATTGTATTTTGAATAGAGTTAATAGCTGCCTTAAATAATTCTCGTTTGCCAGAATATTCCATCAATAATTTGTTTTGTTTTAGAAGTTCGACTTCTACATTAGAACTTGCACTTTTATAAGATGCAATTTTTGATTGAACCTTATAATTTGTTTCTACGGCTGTTTCATTGCGATGATATAATTTAATTTGTTCAATAATTGTATTATATGCCGTATTAAGTCTATCCATTTCATTAATAGAAATTATAATATTTCTATTTAAGACAGTACATTCATCTTTAAGCTTGCTATTAGTAGTAAGCAATTTGGCATATCGTTCATATGCTTGTTCAACCCATTGAACTTTAGAAAATTCTGTTCTATATTCATCGAGGACTTCCATCAATTTATCAGTGCTTTTTTTATCCATCCCCAACTCTTTTTTAGCATTAGTAGCATCTTTTACAAACGAATTATTAGTACAATACTTACAATTTGGATCGTATTCATGTTTATCGAGTCTAGCAACCTTTTCGAGCTTACCTTTTATTTCAATTTTTTTAATGTCGATTGCTTGTTTAACTTCATTGATTTTTGCCGAAAGTGTATTATATGTTTTATGACTTTCTATAATATCAGATACTTCAATTTGTTTAAGTTCGTCATTAATATTACCTACTTCTTTTTCTAAGGAGGTTAATTTTTCTCTATTTATTGCAATTGCTGCTTTTTTTGTTTTGATTGTAGCTTCGGCAGTAATAGTTCTGGAATTTAATAATTCTAGGTTTGTAGGTACATTTGCATCTAATTTAATTAAATTAGATGTTTCTGCAATGATTTCTTCATTTATATCTAATATTTGTTTTTTTAAACCTTTTATTTCTTCGGTTGTTTCATCTACTAGCAAATTTGCTTGTTGAAATTCGTTCTGATTCTGTATAAGTTCGTGTGAATAATTCTTATCTTTATGTAATTTTAATATGGTATTTAACTCTTTTGATCGTTCATTAGCTGTTTCATGTAAGCGATCAAATATATTTAATCCAATAAATTGAACAAGTAAATCTTTTCGTTCACTATTTCCCATATCTATGAACGCATTATAATTCTTTGCCGTTTGAAACGACGCCGTAGTAAGAAGAAAATCTTCATATGTACCTACATAATCACGAATAATATCATTTGTATCTCGTCTTGCCGTTCCATGTAGTTCTTCTTCAACATCATTTTTCATTGTCCAAAATCGAACATCTACTTTAACATTTCCCGTGCGAGTAGTAGATCCTTTTCGCTCAATAAAATAATGATTGCCATCGATTTCAAATTCTAATTTACAGCTAAATGATGTTTTTTGAACATTTAACACATGAGACCCCTTATACGCACGTGAGCTTTTATCAAACAGAGTAAATAATAAAGCATCCATTATTGAAGATTTTCCCGACTTATTTGGACCAAATATACCATATGTTCCATTCATATTAGTAAAATCAATGACATTGTTTTCACCATATGTAAACATGTTATTCCACTCAAAACGTATAGGTTTCCACTTTAAATTCCGAGAAAATTCATCTCGTTTAATATTAGTGTTTATACCTCGATTAATATCCAATATATCATTTATTTTTTTATCATCTGAAATTTTTAAATGATTTATAACAAATTCTTGAATAAGTCTATTTTGATAATTTACATTCGTAAGATCGGTTAAAACAATGTCTCGACATAAAGGAATGACATCTTTTTTATCAATTTCTTGATCCATTCTTACATATGCAATTTCTATTACTTCTGATTTTTCTTTGATTATTGCCACAATTGCTTTTACTTCGGTTGCAATACTTTCAAAACATTTGATCCGAAGTCTTACTTTACTTGGCAAATCTTTTAAATCTGTTACTAATTTTCCCTGTTGAATTTCAACAGTAAAATAGCCAAATTCATTTTTAAGTTCATGATGTTTATATGAATAATCGGATAAATTCCATAAACTATATCCATGTCCAATTAAATCTTCTCCATGGTTTTGTTGAATAAATGAACCCGCAAAACGTATTTTGGGACTTATTTTTTTCTTTATTCGTAACCATTTACCATAATCATTTTCTATATCTTCAACTATCTCCCACAGATCCATGTTAAAATCACATATTTCTATTTCATGTATAACAAGTTCGTTATTGGAATTTGTTAAATCTTGAGCATAATGTAAATCTCCTAACAATGCGATGTGATGATGATCAAACAATTGAGTTACAATTGCAGGATTACTAACAAACATACCATTTCCTAAAGCAGACTTATCAACCGGTCCATGAAATAATGCTATTATATGGTCATATTGATTTCGATATATATGTGGAATAGCTTTCCCCCTGATATAAGTCTCTGGTTCTTCGAATACACTCATATTATTCCACAAAATATTTCCAAACCCATATAATCCATTTGCTTTTAAATAATGCAAATTTGGATGGGATATCATATCAATAATAGGAGAAATAGAATCCATTCTGCTTTTATTCACTAATATCCCATCATGATTTCCCGCAATTATTATTGTAGGAAATATGTTGGCACATCCAGATAGAAAATATGAAGCTAAATCTATACATTCTGGTTGAAGATCTGTCTTTGAATGAAACAAATCTCCTAATATAGCAATACATGTGTTTTTATCTGAATGTTGCTTAATATCATCGAAAAAAGTATCAAATACTTGTTTATATTCATCATGTCGTTTTAAAAGTCTAATATGACAATCGGCAATGTGAATTATATTAGTAAACTTTTTAACATCGGTTTTTAAAATATTTATCATAAATTTAAAAGAATAATGGAAATGATAGCAAAGCAAATTCCTATAATTTGTGTTGTAGTAACTACTTCGTGAAAAATAACAAGTCCAATTATTAGAGTGATGCCCAAGGATAATACATTCCAAAGGGTTCCTACTGTTGCTAACAGTTGACCTTTATGAATGGCGGGAAGCCATGCCAAAGTCCCTAGAGCATACATTAGAACGATAATACAGGCCATTTCGACGGAAGGTGAAATTGCAAATTTTTTAGATAAGTATTCTCCTATTGCATAACAACTAACTGATATTAATAACCACATAATAATCATAATTTCAGAGAATCTCTTAATAAAAATTGAAAATCAACTTTTTTTGCATCCTTAATACATTGCCATGTTTTATCAAATCCGATTTCATTTGCATCTTTGCCCCCATGTAACTTTACCATATGAGGAGTAATACCAAGCCTTAATAATCGCTTGCATATACTTATTGCATCTTTCTCTGCATCTGCATCTAAACACACATATACATCAGTAACATTATGTATTAGCATTGCCATATAAAGACTTTTTGATGGAAGCTTTCCAAACAATGGAATTGCATTTCTACGAATAGTAATTGCATTAAATGCTCCTTCTACTAAAATAAGAGGTTCGTCATAATTAATAAAACTCTCAAATCCAACTACATGTTCCATCGAAACGTCTGGTTTTTTATGTGTAATTATTCCTTCTGTTTTATAATATCTCCTACCAATAAAAAAATTAATAATTCCCTTTGCATCATATGACGGAATAATAATATGTTGTTCATATGGACCTTCTTTACAATATCCAATATTATATCTGAGTATATCTTCCCATAAAACCCCTCTGCGTTTCAAATATACCATTGCATTCTTACATTCTACCGAATTAGTCGGCTTTGAAAGTGGAATAAATTCTTCTGGTAATATAACTTCGGTTGAGAGAGATACTGATTGTTTTTTTCTAATTACACGTATATCTTTAGTTAACAGATATAACTTATCTCTATATGATTGTGGAACCTTAAGTAATGTAAATAATTTCCCAAGATTTCCCGATTGACGACATATCCAACAATTCCATATCCCAAATTTATTTCCATCTTCAAGACATATTTCCAACTTTTTCTTAAAATGAATTCGTTCACATAATGGACAATGATATACTAATTGAGTCCCGCCTTTTCGTAAACGAGCAGTCTGTTTTAATACATCATTTAATAATGATATAAGTTCTGACTTTATAAACATTAAAAATAAGATACCACATCTAATTAAGATTGTCCACTTATTATATCATGGCTCACATTCAACTTGTTCTTGAAGACGTACGATTGCTGTTTGTAAATCACATTCTACCCATTCATTTCTTTGTGATAATGCAAAATGTTTAATCATTTCTTTAATTCGCTTTTCTGCTGCATAACAATCTGGATGCGAGACAGAAAATTCTATTTTATAACTTCGTTTAGGGTCTGATGTTTGATAAACATGCAGACGAGATTTTAGATTTTTTGTCACGCCTATCTTATAAAATCCTTTGTGGGATGGATTTGATATTATATAAATATAACCTGCCTTCACATTTTAAAAACTTGCTATTATAACTGCATCATACATATCCGCATTGTGAGCGTCCCATGTATTTTTTTTATTTAGTTTATCAAATTTATGAATATATGGAAATTGTAAACCTATTTGCTGTAAAACATATTCCTTTCCTGTCATTCCTTTACAGGATGCCTTTCCCAATACCTTTTTTCTAGCAGACGCTACATTGATTAAATTTACTGGTAATTTAAATCGTTCGGAAATAATATATTCAAACAATGCATTAAACCTAGAAAGTAAAATAATAGTTTGTTGAGAAGTCATTTTCCCTTTAAACCCCGATAAGGCAGCTTCTAAATTTATAGTAGTAATTGAACTCATATATGAATTTTCTTCTAGTTTAGAAATAACATATAACACCTTTTTTTTGTTGGTGTCAAGTTTTGATATGTTAATAAACCCAGCATCTATAATTTCAATTCCATTATATATTGCCCATCCAACACATGTAGTCGAAGCATCAAATCCAAGCGTCATAGTATAAGTACATGAAAAATCTCTTTCAATGTCTGCGGATATATAGAGCATCGAAAGAGATTAATTCTTAATTCTTATTAATTATTAATTATTATTACGTACACCTTCTCTTGTATATTTTACAGTAGTATCAAGATCTACTCCATATTGTGACTGTTCATTCCACGTTCCACCTTCGGATTGATTAATTCCTATAAATTGACTGTCATTGCGATGTCTATATGTTTCAAATGCATTTTGTTTTGGTGTTTGAACCCATGATGCATTTAAATCTGGATACTCCGGGTCAGATATTATCATATCCGCCGGAACCGAATCAAGTGGTTCTCCCAAAACCGATTTTACTTGCTTATCTTCTCCAGCAGGTACATTCGATTCAAATATAGTCACTAGACTAGATCTAGTTGAATGTCTATGTATTGTTTTATCTGCATTATAAGGTGTTGACATATTTAGTTCTCCTGATTATTATATTACTGTCTAATATATAAATATAATCAATAATCCATTTTAACAACAAAATTATAAGGAAGTTCTGGAGTAATTTTTATAGGACTTCCCAATTTAGCAACAGACACCAAATCTAATCCACTATATAATCCTATAGTAGTTACCATTGGAGCAAGAAACGAACCGGTTTTATCGGTTGCGGATAATCGGTCATAATCCAAAAATAATGGATTTATTAACGGTTTAGCATTTCTCTGTGAAATTGAATCCAAATAATCTATAACATCACTGAATAATTTTCTATGACATGATGGTGTAATATATATTGCATAATTTTGCTGAGTCAATCGATGAGTAAAGTACTTCCATATGATATTCATATCACGAATATCAATGCGATTGTCTTGATTCAAATCCAATGCATTTTGCATCCAAGTATCTTGTGTTTCCCATTTTATAATACTTTCACTTGTTCTTGTACCAGTATCCGGTGCAATTGTATTTTCTTGATGCCAATTCAGAAGACTAATTTCATCATTCGACACGACAACTGAAGAACTCCAATCTGTAGTAATAGGCACTCCTAAAAACGATGTATTTTTATATTGCATATAACGCAAAATAACATCTACATCTTGAAAGTCAAACAATCCATTGCCATTAACATCTAATAACGAGGGATTACGAATAATAGCGGTTGGATTAGTACTAACATTAAATTCACCTGGATTTATATTACAAACGATTTGATTTTCGAATATAGTGTATTGACTTTTAAAACTCACATCATATTCATATGTATCTGTACTAAATGGGTTAAAAAACAATCCATCAAATATTGATCCAGAAGTCATTATAATAATTTTTCCATTGCGATAAAATACATTGCCTATATGAAATTTATCTCGCAAATTATTCCAATTGTAAATATATGATTTACCATTAATATTTTCCATGTTTAACCCATTACTAGATGTCATATTAATATTAATCTGACGATTAGTATCTGACATATACATTGGAGCACCAACGACCATGGATTTATCTGCTACGGCCACATCAAATCCATAACTTCGATATGGTCCTAAAAATCGTTTCTTTTTTTGATAAATATTTGTAATTTCCCATGCATTTGATGAAGTGTTTCTTTGAAGAAGCATTTCTTGACCTTGAAGTAATTCATCTACCGATGGATTACAATAATGAAGTTGTTCAATAGTTCCTGCAATATAACAAGAAGTAATATCTAATACATTTGCTTTCGGTATTCCAACCACCGCATTATTTCCAAACATATCAACCGAAAATCCTAGTTTATTGTTTTTTAATATACTCCTATTTCCATATGTTTTAAGAGCAATCTCATATAAAGTATGTGTTACATTATTACATCTTTCAAAAATATACACAGACCCTTGTTGATATAATGCAGACCCACTAAATTCATTAAATGATCTATCTAAGTATTCTCCAATAATAACAGAACTTCCATATAAAGAAACCGCATTACCAAATCCATTTTCTATATTCATAATTGGCTGGAATGGCAAATAATCAGAAAAAGTCATGGGCATGACTTTATAATCTGGTAAGAATATGAATGTTTGTGACCATTGATTATTAATAAATTCAAAATAAAATGCTTTATTTGCGGCTGGATTTCCACAACCAACCACTAAACTATTACTATAAGAAGATGTACATTTATTGAGTTTTAAACTATATCCAAATTCAGATGCAGGTATAACATCGGTTGTAGTTAATTTTTGATATAATGACCAACTATAATTATTACTTCCGGTTGAT
>SESG01024874.1_pt1 | contig 15677 bp, 13 predicted proteins | sample 3171421 | NCBI WGS metagenome assembly SESG01 (sample SAMN10866946, study PRJNA518727) | freshwater metagenome | biome: subpolar coniferous forest; feature: holomictic lake; material: water; isolation source: holomictic Lake 227, 6 m and 8 m depth | place: Canada: near Kenora, Ontario | collected... | reverse complement strand
ACCGCAAAGCGTTAATATGCAGAATAATAACTCTGCGTAACTCTGCGCCTGCTTTGCGCAACTCCGCGGTAAAATAGCTTTTAATTCATCCTCAAATATTGGTAGAGTGAAAAACAACCCCAAAATGGGACGAGATATATCCGGCATTTTATTGTTCTCTGTTTCGGTTTACCGGACAACATTAATTCACAATAATTGAATTTTGACAGTAATGCTTAAATTTGTTGCAAACAAAGAAAATATGGACAACCGGTTTTTTGTTATAATTCAAATAATAAAGCAATCTCGGACTAATGCAATAAAAGCTGTTAATGCTGAACTGATTAACCTTTATTGGAACATTGGAGAATTTATTAGCAAGAAACTTGAGCTTTCTGAATGGGGCGATTCCGTGGTAACAGAATTGGCAAAATATATTCAACACAATGAACCAGACCTAAAAGGGTTCTCCGACAAAAACCTTTGGAGAATGAAACAATTTTATGAGTCCTATAAAGCCTTTCCAGAACTCTCAACAATGTTGAGAGAAATTAGTTGGTCTCACAATATGGCAATTTTTTCAAGATGTAAAACGACAGAAGAAAGAGAGTTTTACCTGAGGTTAGCCAAACAAGAAAACTACAGCTTCAGAGAACTCGACAGACAAATTTCCGCCAGTTTTTTTGAGCGGACAATGATTGGAAATTCAAAACTCTCAACAGTGTTGAGAGAAACTAATCCCGGCATAACGAATACATTTAAAGATAGTTATATTCTCGATTTTCTGAATTTACCTGAGCCACACAGCGAAAGCGAGTTACAACTTGGGATCATAAGACAGATGAAAAATTTTATTCTTGAACTTGGCAAAGACTTTCTATTCATAGGTGAAGAATATAAATTACAGGTTGGCAATAGTGACTTATATAGACCTCTTATTGTATCACCGTGGATTACAATGTTTGGTAGCATTTGAGCTAAAGGCTGACAAGTTCAAACCAGACCATTTAGGACAACTTAATTTTTACCTGGAAGCATTGGATCGAGATGTAAAAAAACCAAATGAAAATCCAAGCATCGGAGTATTATTGTGTAAGGACAAGGACAGTGAAGTTGTTGAATACGCTTTGAGCAGAAGCCTATCACCGACGATGGTGTCAGAATACAAAACACAACTTCCTGACAAGAAATTATTACAACAAAAACTTCACGACTTTTTGACAATGAAGATACAGAATGAAAGAACCACAGTTGCTCATAGCTGAGTCTTCGTGTGGTCGCTTTTCGGGAATCAACATGAAGCCATGTTGCACGAAATCACCCACCGACCGGCCAGAACAAGCATAGGGTTAAGAGTTTATAGAAACATGCGAAAGGATTACCTTCGGTGAGAGAGTTCGCACGGTAGCAGTGGCTTCTTGAATAGCAAGTATCGCTTCTTGAATAGCATGAAAGGGGCATATTGTATTGAAATTTGCACCCCTCTGTCCGCCAAAGGCGGACAGTTCCCCTTAAAAGGGGAGAACGTTAAACTTGTAATTTACCGTTAAAAGTATAGCATACGATGCTTCCTGAAAAGAAAACGGCGGTTGCAAGGCCCGGAATATGAAGTGATAGTATGAAATACGTATGCTGAGCTCCCGGTATCTTAAAAACCAGGAATTTATGATTTCAGATTTACGAGGCAGGTGTTTGTACTGGATATGCATTCACACAAAAACCAGAAAGGCCAAATACAAAATATGGCTCCTGTTTTTTATGTCAATAGTTCTTGAGTCTACCTATCAGGTTTAGCTTAGCGCTTAGAACGGAAGATCATCTTCTACCGGGCTTGCATTGAAGGAAGCCGGTGGTTCTGATGGCATTTGAGGTGAGGATGTCTGAACCGTGGTGGCAGCGCCTTGTTTTTCGACACGCCAGGCTTTGGCTTCGGTAAACCAGCGGGTATTGTATTCGCGGCTTTCAATATCAAAAAATACTTTTACGGTTTCGTTAAGCGTTAAACCGGCCTGGTCAATTTTATCACCCCAGAGGGAGAAACAAACTTTTTTCGGGAACTGTCCGTCGGCTATCTCGATAATAAATTCCTGCTTGCGCCATTCGCCGTTACGGCCTTGTCCGGTTACCAACGGTAACAACTGAGCTACTTTTCCAATGATTTCCATGTTGTGTGATGCTATATTATTGATGCGAAAATAGGACAAAAAACCGTATCTGCCGCTCGTTGTTTATAATTATTTTCGGTCCACAGACGTAAAAATCTGGACAGGAGCATGGAAACCAACCGGCGCCAGGCAAGACCGAGTCGTCAATTAAACCGGGATAAGTCATAGTAATCCAGGCTATGTAGAGGTAATAGTTTTTTCTGTCCATCAGGTCTTAGCAACCAAAGACAGGTTATGGAAAACAAGGTTCCAGGTTTTGGGTTTGTAATTCCATCTTCAGCCCTGTCCTTACGGATATCAAAGCTCCAGATTCCAAAAAGTACCTCAGCCTTCCACCAGGACATCAGTATCAATCTCCGTTACCGGAATAAACCACTTTCCTGCAGTAATACGTATTCCCTACCCTGATCCTGAGTAAAAGGAGACCTCCGCTGTTGTTTTCGAAGGTCAAATCAACAGGCTGCACCACCGACTGGCCCAGGCTGTAAAACGCCAGCGCTTTCCCCGAGTAATCGAGAATTTCGACACTCTCCACAGGTTCGTCAACCGAAAGCCTGAAACTTCCTGTAAAAGGGTTCGGGAAAATGCTGATCTGAAGCCCCTCCTTTTCCGGAATTCCAAGGTCATTAACCACATCGAGCATTAATGAGTCGACTTGGGAACAACTGGCATTAAAAACCTCGCACCATATCTGGTGCTTACCGGGTGTATACGCCGAGCCTTTCAGTGTGACTGAATTCAGGGTATCACCCGTCGACCAGAGGTACTTCCGAAAACCAGCTGGTACGTTGAGCACCAGGGTGTGACTTTGTTTCAACAGGGTATCGTTGCCCAGGCTGAATACAGGTTTGGGTAGTACCGTTACCAGCAGCGAATCTCGTTGAAAGCAGCAGTGATCATTCCATACGCTGAGTGAATACTGTCCGCTCTGCGTAACGGTTAGCTGCTTGAGGCCCGAAAAACCGTTGTTCCAGCTATAGTGATCCCAGCCTGCAGGTCCCTCGAGAACGACGGAGCCGCAAACGGTTTTATCCGGTCCCAGTTCAACCGAACGGGTTCCCCTGTCGAAGTAGGCGACAAAGAGATCGAAGACACTACCCGTTGCATAGTGCGATACTAGGGTATCGCTGCCGTAAAATGCTTTGCCCTGGAAAGTTCCGGATAACAGTATGTTCTCACAATTATCGAATCCAATACCCGTAACATGCGAATTGCCATTGGTGTTTGTCCTCGAAAACCCTGTCTTGTTCCCGCCGGTGTCGAAACTGATGAGCTGGTTTTCATAGTCCCCATCCGCATGATAGAGTGTAGTATCACTCAATATCATATAATAGCTGTAATCGAATGTGGCGTATAGGGTGTCGTGCAGCAAAGCCAGGTTAGCCTGCGTAAGGCCATTGTCGAGCCCTGCCAGGGTTTCGTACCAGGCCATGTGGCGCTGGGCATCCAGTTTTCCTATCACCCAGGTATTGGCATAGTGGTAGCTGATGGTATCGTTACCTATGGCCAGGTTAGGCTTGGCAAACATATAAAAAAACAGTTCATTCTGAGAATTTATGGCAGCTACAGGTACATAGGTGTTGTCGTTGGTTTTTACCTGCGAAGTACCCACCAGCGAATCCTTACTATCGTACTCCAGTAAATATTGCTCCCAGTTCCCGCTGAGAGCAGGAATATATACCGCTTTATTCCCGTCAAAAATGGTATCAATGGTTGTACCTAACAGGTACCTGTGATTGTTTTCAGCAGTAATCTCCCGATCTATCCCAAAATTGTCGCCGTGTATCACCTTATGGGATTGTATTACCCCATCCAGGTTGAGGCTGAAAAACACGGAATTTTCGTTTGTGTTGGGAAAATAAAGCGTGTCCTGCCCGAAGCCATACAAGGTGATGGGATCGGGTGAATTCCAGGAATGCGGGTTCACGGAATAATAGATATGGCCGTTGCGGATGGCCATATTCTGAAAATACATATAATGCTCGCATCCTATTACTTTGGCCCATTTCATGTCGAAATTGCGGTCGAATTTCACCAGGAAAGCCTCGGGTCCCTCGTATTCCGGAACCGCCAGGTGGTTGATCACCGTATCGCCGATGAACAGCCGTACCGCGAAAGCGCCGGCTAAAAAAACATTGCCGGCCGAATCGGCTGCCATCGTCAGCGGGCGGACAGTGCCATTTAAAACAAGAGGGCAGTACATATCCATTTGCCTCAGCAGTGTCCCCTTTGAATCCAGTTTCAGCAAAACACAATCATATTGATCGGGCCATTGCTCATGAAAATAGGAGTGGCCGGCTATGCTTAGGCTATCGTTATAATAAACAGCCAGGTACGAATTGTTATAGCTATCGGTAGCCAGGAATTCGGTGCGGGGGTTGGTGCCATAGCCGTTAATGGCCCATTTCCAATCCTGGGCATGGGATTTAAGACTGGCTGCCAGATTTACAATGAGAATAAGCGAAACGATAAATAAATTTGAAGTTTTCATACCAGGAGAAATTACTGTTTAATAATCTTTTTTATGAATACACCTCCACTGGTTTCTATCCTGAAAATCAACATTCCGGCCGGGAAGGCAGCTGTTGAAACCGGGAAAGAATTGCTCCCACAAATTTCCTGCTTATTCGTGTAAAGGCAAAGTCCCCGGGCATCATAAACTGTAACGGATTGAACGGGGTACTTGCTGAATATACCTGTTTTATCGCGACAGGGATTGGGCCAGGCACTTACTTCAGCGCTCTCCACTTTTGTGCCGGTACCCTGCATTTCCGTGATAATACCATACTGGTTGGCTTTCATTATCAGTACGTCATCACCCCCGAAACCTCCGTGATAAGCAGCCTTGCCGGCCATGATATAGCCCCCGTCGGCAGCCGCAATTACCTGGCTGATGTACGAACCGGCATACTTCGAAACAATATTCGCCGACCAGGTTATAGTGCCTTCCGGGTCGGCCTGTGCGATCATGGCCGTATCGTTGTATGCGCCTGCCAGCAGTATATTGCCTCCGGCAGTGAACGACAGGGTACGGTATGGGTGTGGCTGGTCATAGTATTTAAGCCAGGCCAGGTTTCCCTGAGGGTCCGTTTTCATCAGGAAGGGATAATCCGCCGAGAAATAGTTGCTCCATGTATCATAACCCGTAATGTAATAACTCCCATCGCTATACTGTTGTATAGCTGTAAAATAGCGCTTGTAGTAGCTTGCGCTTTCGTATTGTTTGGTCCAGCTGAGTATGCCGCTCGAATCGGTTTTGATCAGCAGCCCTTTATTCAGTTCGGTGCCGCCTATAGTAACGCTTCCGCAAATAATATATGCGTTATCGGCCGTGTTTATCATCTGTTCAGGGAAATAGCCTTCCATAAACGATCCTCCATACGACCGCCTCCAGACTTCGTCCCCCTGGTTGTCGGTTTTAATCATGAAAACCGATGGAAATGACTGTCCATGGTAGCCGCAGATCACTATACCGGTATCGGTAGCGCTTGCCAGTGAGCAGAAAAAGGCATCGTCGTCGAACGTGAAGGATTTCGACCAGATTTTATCACCAGAATCGTTATATTTAAGAAGAAGAGTGGTGGCAGTATCACCATAAAAGCAATTGCCCAGCAGGAACGAATGGTCCGTATGCTCGTATACCCCCTTATTCCAGTCGTAATCGGAAGGATGCGAAACACTGCGGGTCCATAGGGTATCGCCATACTCGGTAATGCGGACCAGGTATATTTCAGGATCCCCATAAAAATAGTTGGTGGTTGTACCGCTCACCAGGTATCCGCCCGAAAAACAGGGAGTGATCGAACTACCGGCATCGTTGTCGAGGGTTCCGTAGAGTCGCTGGAAGGTTGGCTGGCTGAAAACAATGGAATGGGATAACAGCATGACTAACAGCATAAAAGCTGATAAATGCAAATGGCGGATAGATTTCCCTTGTATAGTAATTCCTGTCATATCTAAAAATATTTAATGCAATAAAATTACAGATTTATATAATACTTATGGTGTTAGTTGAAATATAATTTCAAACCACAAAACAGCATCATGGAAAATAATGGAAACCCCGGCTATTACTTTCAGCTGGGTGCAATATTGCGGTTAACACTCCGTTTTAGGGTATATACTTTTCAGGCATATGTATTCTATATTCACACTCTTAAAGCATAGTTGATTTAAAAGTACTTAAAGTGTCTGGATTGCCTAAAGTTAATACCACTAACGCCTTAATCCATAAAATTTAGCAAAATCTCACTGTTATTAATCCTATTCCCCGGCTCACAACAATCTGCATTACCTTCATCCAGATTTATTTATCCATTACAATTATCCCGTATTCAAACCAAACGAAGTCATATCCCATTTTAAACCAGGTTAAATGAAATCCGCAAAACTATTTTTCATCGTATTCTTTCTTTTTCAACTGGCTTCCAGCCTTCAGTCGCAAACCATTTATGTTTCGGGACCCATTGTTTCGAATACTACCTGGGCCGCTGATACCGTTAAAATTACCGGCGATATTAATGTGGGGCAAGGCGTTGTGCTCAGCGTGGAACCCGGCACCTATGTAGAGGTCCAGGGTTATTTCAGGATCTATGTTTCCGGATCGGTAAGGGCCATAGGCACCTCCACCGATTCCATTGTATTTACAGCCAGGCATACGGCCGGTTTCTGGGACGACACCCTCTCCGTTGCCGGGGGCTGGGCCGGTTTTAATATTATGAGCACCTATGCTTCAGCCGACTCCTCGGTATTTGAATTCTGTAAAATCCAGTACGGGAAGCGGTATGGCGAGTATGGCGGCGATATCAAAGGCGGAGCCTTATTTGTGAGCGACTACGGCACCCTTATCATCCGGAATTGTTTTGTGAATTCAAATATGGTGATTTGTTATGAAGGAGGAATCGATGGATGCGCAGGGGGAGCGGTTTACTGTAAAAAAGTAAATATTGTCACCATAGTGAACAACCGCTTCGAGCGGAACCGTTCCTTCGATAACGGCGGGGCCATACATGCTGATATAATGTGCCAGACGCTTATCGACAACAATATTTTCCAGTATAACCGGTCAATAGAATGGGAGCGTATTGGCAGCCTATTTGTTATCAGCGGATCCGGGGCGGCAATAGCTACTTCGGATGATCCGGGGTACAGCCCTGTTATTTCCAACAACCGGTTCTTTGGCAATACCTGCATAGGCGGCATCATTTACACGAGCAACCGGAATTGCCTGATATTTAACAACCTGGTCTGCAACAATTACGGCTCGGGAATTATGGACGGTCACCAGTTATCCATGTCGAGGATTTTCAATAATACCGTTGTAAATAATGAGACGTATTCGGGCGGAATGAACATATCCTCATATGCCAGGATTTACAACAATATCGTATGGGGAAATGAACCGTATCCCCGCGCCATAACGGAGCAGATCCATACCTTTCCTGGGTTTTCAAGTCCCTCGCTTTTTTACAATTGTGTGCAGTATGGTAACGGCGGACCGAATTCGACCAGCGAATACCCGGAATTTGCACATCCATCAGACGGTGCCGGGCTGGCCTATAGCGGTGCCGAAGCCGACTGGACCCTGGGAGACTATACTCCCTGTATAAACCGGGGAACTCTCGATACTGCCGGCCTGTTTATCCCGGCCTTCGACCTGGTCGGTAATACGCGTATATACGGCGTGCGTATCGATATGGGCTGTTACGAAAACCAGTCGGTGCTTACCGGCATTACGGATGCAATAGGCGCCGATGAAAAAGCGTCGGTTTATCCAAACCCTGGAAGCAATCAGTTAAATATCAGGTCGCAGGAACCCCAGGCCTATTTTGAATTAAGTAATATGACAGGTCAGCTTATGATTCAGCAACGAATAGCCGAAGGGACCAGCAGCCTGGATACGGAATCCCTAAAGCCGGGAATTTACTTTTACCGCCTGCGTAACGATCAGAATGCGGTTATAGGATCGGGAAAGTGGGTAAAGAACTGAGAGGGTGAGGGTGAAATTTACCCTGTCATTGAATGGCTTTCCTAGCCTTCAAAATATATTTAGCAGTATCGAGCGGGCTGATCCCTTTGTAGGGACGAACTACGCCCTGTTCATCCGTACATTCCCGGTAGCCAGCGAAATGGGTCGAGATCCTTGCTTTTCCGCCCGAGCGGGAGCTCAGTTTTACAGGGAAGTCGAGTGAAGTGGCCAGCGGCAGTATTCCCGTTAAAGTAAAGCGTCCGTCCCGGATTTCGGGCGAATCAAAATCTCCCCGCATACGGGTTATATCGCTGGTAATCAAACCCAGCAATTCTTCGGGCGCATCTATTTTGTACCGTATCATGGGCTCGAGCAAGGTAGTGCCGGTATTAACAAGCCCGTCCATGATCCCCATAGGGGTGGCCACGGTGAAATCTCCTGCACGCGAATGCACATTGTGGTCCTCACCTTCCACCAGCGTAATATGCAAATCGGTGACCGGCCAGCCTTTTATACCTTGCTTCAGGGCACCGCTTATACTTCGTTCTACCTCATTCTGGTATTTTTGCTGCACACTATTTACAGGCACAACACTTTTATATACAAGCCCGCTGCCCCTCTCGCCTGGCTCCAGGCGGAATTTCATGATGGCCCAGCAGGGCTTCGGCATCCAGTACCTTACAAAGCCAAAGGCTTCGCTGGAAGGTGTTTCCTGGTAAATGACGGTAGGATTTTCGAGCCGGGCTTCTATGCCAAACCTGTCGGCCAGTATACGCTCGAGAATTTCCATCTGCATCCATCCCATGGTTTTAACCTGGAGTTCTGATTCTTCGCGCAGCCACTCAAATTCGAGGGCCGGATCCTCCATGGACAGTTCCTGCATGGCAGCCGCTAATGCAGGGTAATCCTTATTGTTCAGGGCTTTAACCTGGACAATAATCAAGGGCGTACGCAGCTTTACCCCGGCAGGAATATCATCAACTACAGTTCCCAGTATATCGCCCACGCAGGCGCCCGAGAGCCCGCTTATACCGGCAAGGTCACCCGCCACTACGGTTCCTATATCTTCGAACCTGCCCGGGAAAACCCTCCTCACCTGTGTCACCTTCTCCATGGTTCCCTGCGTGGCGTTGAAAACCACTTCCCGGTTGCTGATTGAACCATCGTACAGGCGTACATAGGCTATCTTTCCCATGATCTTATCATGGCCAATGCCATATACCAATGCGGACAAAGGTTTCGCAGCGTTACCACGGGAGCCGGGAAAATAAAGGGCAACGAAATCCAGCAGTTCCTCCATGCCGAGCCCCATTTTAGCTGAACCGTATAAAAGAGGATAGATTTCGCAGCTATGAACCAGGTGGGCCAGTTGGTTGCCGAGTTGCTGAAAACCAGGCGTATTCCCTTCCAGGTATGTGTTAAGCAGGAGTTCATCACTTTCAACCACGCGTTCAAGCAGCCCGGCGTTCACATAATCCTGGCTCCACAAATTTCTTATGGCAACATTGCTTTCACCCTCCCCGCTGGTTTCCTGGAGCGGGAGCGGATTGATTTTCAGTTCTTTGCCAATTGCCCGTAGAACAGACTCTGTATCGGCCCCTACCCTGTCAATTTTATTGATAAAGAACAATACCGGGATATGGCGTTCGCGCAGAGCACCCCAAAGGGTTTCGGTATGGGCCTGCACCCCCTCCACGGCCGAAATAACAAGTATCACGGCATCGGGAACACGCATCACCCGCTCCACATCCGCCGAAAAGTCGACATGACCGGGAGTATCGATTAAGTTGATGCGTATGCCTTTCCAATCAAAGGAAGTAAGCGCCGAACTGACCGAAATTCCTCTTTCGCGCTCTACCGGCAGGAAATCCATTTGCGTGGTTCCCTGGTCGACCTGGCCGGGCTGGCGGGTTTGCCCCGACAAATACAGGAACTGCTCGGTAAGGGTGGTCTTGCCGGCGTCGGCATGGGCCATGACAGCAATGTTACGAATAGGGTTTTTGGGTTGGGAAGTCATGGAGGGCGCAAAGTTAGGGAATCAGGTCTTTGGATGTAAAACAAAAATTTCCCTATCAAAGAGAAAAATATTTTTTAAATCTATTTCCAGGTGATATAATTCGTATTTTTGCGAAATACTAAATACTGCATGAAGACACCCTATTCTGACAACCAGGTTAAGTTAGCCCGTTTCGCAAAAGCGATGGGAAACCCGGCCCGTATAAAAATACTCGAAATCCTCTCTGATCGCGGTTGCTGCTACAGCGGTAATATTGCCGATGAATTCCCAATTGCGCTTTCAACGCTTTCGCAGCACCTCAAGGAGTTAAAAGCTTCCGGCCTTATACAGGGTGAAATAAATCCTCCTTTCATAAAGTATTGCATCAACCAGGAAAACTGGAAACAGGCTAAACTCCTGTTTGATACTTTCCTTGCCGATACAACGTTCACAACCGAAACCTGTAATGTCTGAAAACATTCCTTCCCTGCGTAATACCGCCATCAGGAAGTTTCTGCCCTTGCTGCTCCTGCCTGCCTGGTTCCTGCTTTATCGCAACCTGCAGGGATTGACCGACTTTTTTGTGTTTGATCTACTGAAACTGCAAAAGGGATCCCACCTGACTGAAGCCCTGAGGTTCTTTATTTTTGAAGTTCCAAAAGTATTACTGTTGCTGACGCTGATCATATTTTTCGTAGGCATACTGCGCACTTACTTCTCCCCTGAACGCACCCGCAAGGCATTAGAAGGAAAATCACTTTTCACCGGAAATGTGATGGCTGCCTCGCTGGGCATAGTAACGCCATTCTGTTCCTGTTCGGCCATACCCTTGTTCCTCGGGTTTATCGAATCAGGAATTCCGCTTGGTGTAACCTTCTCGTTCCTGATTGCGGCCCCGATGATTAATGAAGTTGCCGTTGTGTTGCTATTTGGACTGTTTGGCTGGAAAACTGCCCTTATCTATGTATTGACTGGCCTGGTGATAGCTATATCGGCAGGCTGGATAATTGGCCGCCTTCATCTCGAAAAATGGGTTGAGGGTTGGGTCTATGAGTTAAAAGCAGGCAGTCACCCGGAAGATGAAAAAATAACGTTTTCGGCCCGCATAAAAATGGGCTATGGAGCGGTAAAGGAAATTGTGGGTAAAGTCTGGTTGTACGTCATGCTTGGTATTGCGGTCGGGGCAGGCGTTCATGGATATGTCCCCCAGGATTTTATGGCCTCTTTTATGGGGAAATCAGCCTGGTATTCGGTACCGCTTTCGGTACTTATTGGCATTCCTCTCTATTCGAATGCCGCCGGCATTATTCCTATAGTTTCGGCCCTGATCGAAAAAGGGGCCGCCCTGGGAACCGCCCTTGCCTTTATGATGGCCGTGATCGGGCTTTCGTTGCCCGAAATGATTATCCTTCGTAAAGTACTCAAAATGCCCTTGATTTTCACCTTTATTGGTGTTGTCGGGAGCGGCATTATGTTGGTAGGCTTTCTTTTTAATTACATTTTTTAAGCGTGCAGCAAAAAATCGAAAATATAATTGATCCAAACAGCTAACAATTAATAACTTAAATAAAATGGAAATCAAAGTTCTTGGGACGGGTTGCGCCAATTGCAAAAATCTCGAAAAAGCTACCCGTGAAGCAGTGGCTGAACTCAATCTGGATGCCTTAGTGGTGAAGGAAGAGGACATCGTGAAAATCATGAGTTACGGAATCATGCGCACGCCCGCACTGGTGGTTGACGAGAAGGTGCTGTTTTACGGAAGAGTGCCATCCGTTTCCGAAATCAAAGAAATGCTCAGTAAAAAGTAACCTTTAATTCTTAAATCTATGAAAAGGATCATTTTTGTCGCTCTTGCCCTGGTAATGACCACCATGACTTTTGGCCAGAAGCCCGTAAAATTGCAGATCGTGTATTTTCATGCTAAAAACCGCTGCCCTACTTGTCTTTCTATTGAAGAAAACACAAAGAAAACGCTCAACACTTATTTTGCGGCTCAGCTGAAGGATGGCACGATCAAACTACAGGTGCTGGATGTTTCGGAGGAAAAGAATGAAAAAATAGTGGAGAAATACCAGGCGGATGGTTCGGGTTTATTCCTTACCCACCTGGATGGTAAAAAAGAAACTACAACCGACTTCACCAATTTTGCCTTCAGCTATTCCCGCAACCAGGCCGATAAGTTTATTGCCGGTCTGAAAGCCGAGATTGAAAAAAACCTGAAATAGTTTAAAAATGGAGTTCCTGCAAAACCTGATCGACCAAAGCACCTTTCCATTGCTGACAGCCTTCCTCCTCGGGTTGATGACAGCCATCAGCCCCTGCCCTTTGGCTACCAATATCACGGCATTAGCGTATATTAGCAAGGATGTTGAAAACCGGCGAACCGTTTTCCTGAATGGGATTTTTTATACCCTGGGCCGGGCAATTACTTATACCGTGCTGGGTGCGATTATTTATTTGGGTGCAAGTAAATTTCATGTCAGCCGCGCGGTGCAATCGGGTGGCGAAAAATGGATTGGTCCTCTGCTTATTGTCATCGGGATATTTATGCTTGGCATAATAAATCTGCCAGGTTCTTCCGGAACAATCATGCAGCGACTTGCTGATAAGGTTAAACTTGGCAACAATTGGGGCTCACTTCTTCTTGGTATGATCTTCGCACTGGCTTTTTGTCCCTACAGCGGTGTGCTTTATTTTGGCATGCTTATGCCAATGGTCCTTTCACAGCCTGCCGGCCTGCTCTTATTGCCAGATTTCGCCATTGCCACCGGCTTGCCGGTTATACTGCTGGCTTACCTTCTGGCTTTCAGTATTGGCGGAATCGGTAAGTTTTACAACCGTATAAAAACATTCGAAGTCTGGTTCAGGCGTATTGTAGCCGTATTATTTATACTGACGGGATGCTATTTCGTCTGGATTTATTTTTCCTGAAAATGAAAGCGGCTTATGTTGACAGGAGATTTGAAACTGGCAGAAGACTTCAGTAGCCAGGCAATCAGGCCCAGGTTTGCCAATGGTGAGGGCCATACTTGTTAAAGAAATCAGCATCAGTCACTATATTCCCAGGTCAGTATATTTTATAACAATGAGTTTAACCATCAACCTCGTGCTGAATCAATACAATATCGCGTTAAATCATTACCAGATTAAACCATTATCAAAAACGCTTTCTTAATTTACAAAACTAAAATCATGCCATCCCAAGCCCGTTTAAAATTCCCCGACCGGTATCTGACCCTATGGATCTTCCTGGCCATGTTTATTGGTGTCATGTCGGGATATTTATTCCCGGCAATAGCTCAATTCTGGGAATCCTTAAAATCATCTCCGACGAGCACTACCAATATTCCCATTGCGATCGGACTGATCCTGATGATGTATCCCCCTTTGGCCAAGGTGAAGTACGAAGAACTTGGTGATGTTTTCCGCAACTGGAAAATCCTGGCGCTTTCGCTGGTTCAAAACTGGATCATTGGCCCGGTACTGATGTTCGCCCTTGCGGTTGCCCTTTTCAAACTCTTTCCCGGCGAAAACAACGCCAACCTGCCCTATATGTATGGTATCATTATGATTGGCCTTGCACGCTGCATAGCCATGGTCATAGTATGGAACGACCTTGCCAAAGGGGATACCCAGTATGCTGCCGGGCTGGTGGCATTCAACAGTATCTTCCAGGTACTCTTCTTTTCGGTTTATGCTTATGTTTTCATTGCGGTGCTTCCCGGTTGGTTCGGTATTCCCACAAATGCCGCAGTTGCTAATATTACCATCAGCCAGATTGCCGAAAGTGTATTTATCTACCTGGGAATTCCTTTCTTGGCCGGTTTCCTCACACGGTTTATTTTAATACGGGTAAAGAGCAAAGAATGGTATCACACAAAATTCATCCCGAAAATCAGCCCGGTTACACTTGTGGCGCTGCTTTTTACCATAATTGTAATGTTTTCGCTTAAAGGAGAATACATTGTTAAAATCCCCCTCGACGTGCTGCTGATAGCAGCTCCCCTGCTGATTTACTTTATCATCATGTTTGTACTTTCGTTCTATATGAGCAGAAAAGTCGGGGCAAACTACGGGCAATCCGTCACCCTGTCGTTTACGGCAGCAAGTAATAATTTTGAACTGGCCATAGCCGTTGCCATAGCCATTTTCGGGATGAACTCCGGGGAAGCCTTTGCGGCCGTTATAGGCCCCCTGGTTGAGGTGCCGGTTATGATAGGTTTGGTGAATGTGGCGTTTTACTTTAAAAAGAAGTATTTCGCATAATCGATTGATTTTGAAATAGAAATAAAAATCGCTGTCAGAAGAGTACAGCTTTTGGTGAAAATCCCCTGAAATTCTGCTTGATCCAAAATCAGGCTGACAATTAGTTGACAAAAAATATTACAAAAAAAACGCTAACAATTTGTCGCGCAAATTGTTAGCGTTTTACAGGATGTACCCCGGGCCGGAATCGAACCGGCACATACTCACGTATATCGGTTTTTGAGACCGACGCGTCTACCAATTCCGCCACCGGGGCAAATTGGAGTGCGAAGGTAATACTTTTTATGAATACAGAGTCTCTGTACGGGGATTTTTTCCTCGCAGCATACTTATTTTATCATTTTCAGGAAGTTAACCTCTTTTTCAGTCAGGAAACGCCAGCGTCCGCGGGGCAGATCTTTCTTGGTAAGGCCGGCAAAGACCATACGATCGAGCTTAACCACTTCATAGCCTAAGGCTTCGAAGATGCGGCGAACGATACGGTTGCGACCTGAATGCAGTTCAACCCCTATTTCCTTTTTGCTCGATCCACCTTCGGCGTATGCAATTTCGTCAACCAGGGCGATTCCATCTTCCAGTTCAACGCCGTCACCTATGGTAATAAGATCCGCTTTGGTAAGTGCCTTGTCGAGTTCAACATGGTATACTTTGCGGACCTTGTGGCTGGGGTGCATGAGTTTGGTTGCCAGTTCACCGTCGTTTGTAAAAAGCAGTAACCCGCTTGTATTCCTGTCGAGACGACCTACAGGGTAAATCCTTTCCCTGCCTGCATCAGCAACCAGGGACATAACTGTGTTCCTGTCGTAGGGATCGTCAGTAGTGGTTATATACCCCTTGGGCTTATTGAGTAGCACGTATACCAGTTTTTCCCTGCGTATGCTTTCGTTACCGTATTGTACTTTATCGGTTGGTAATATCTTGGTTCCCAGCTCGGTGATAACTATGCCATTCACACTCACTGCACCAGCGGTTATCAATTCGTCCGCTTCACGACGTGAACAGATCCCTGAATTTGAGAGGAATTTATTCAGGCGTATGCTTCCGTCAGGACTTGGTGCACCTGGCTTACTTCCGGCATAATCCTTTTTTGCAGGTTTGCGGTCATAGCTGCTTTTACGATCCGATGATCTTTCATAGGTTTTACGGGCCGGTCTTTCACTATCTCCGCTTCGTTCAAAGGAACGGCGTTCAGGTCTTTCACCTTCTCCGCTTTTGTCATAAGAGTGACGGGCGGGTCTTTCACTATCTCCGCTTCTTTCGAATGAACGGCGTTCAGGTCTTTCACCTTCTCCACTTTTGTCGT
>SESG01011086.1_pt1 | contig 15679 bp, 9 predicted proteins | sample 3171421 | NCBI WGS metagenome assembly SESG01 (sample SAMN10866946, study PRJNA518727) | freshwater metagenome | biome: subpolar coniferous forest; feature: holomictic lake; material: water; isolation source: holomictic Lake 227, 6 m and 8 m depth | place: Canada: near Kenora, Ontario | collected... | reverse complement strand
CAGGTTGAATTCGCTGGTGTAACTGGTCTCAATGGCCTTGTGAAGCTGCAGCGTAGCCAAGCCGCCCTGCGAATATCCCATGAGGTAGAGGTCTTTCGAGAGTTTTAACTTCAGTTCTGATTTGCTGCTCATCTCCTTGACTGCCCTGAAAAGATCGAGTATCGGCCCTACCGTAGATTCCATATGCAGGTAAGGATGAAACACCTCTGTTGATGTGCCAAATCCGAGGTAATCAGGCAGGACCACCACAAATCCGGTAGAGGAGAATCCGGTAATCAGTTGTTCCGTGTAGCTGGTTGCATTGAGGGACGGGGCACTGGCGTTTACCGTATTGGTTCCGTTCTGGAAGCTTAAGATCGGATAGGTTCCGCCACCATCAGGGATACAGACCAAACCTGATGCAATAAGTTTTTTTGAACCGAGGGTCGTGTTGTATCTGACGGAATAGACAGTAGCGCCATATTTTACATAAGGAAGGATGCTTGCCACATCCGGATACATTGATTGTACCGGGCTAAAAAGAGCATTGACATTCGATGCCGTCATTGATCTTACAGATGTGTAGCTTACCAGATATTTGTCCGGTATTGGCTCGGCAGGGACCTCTCCCGTGTTTTTTGTACAGTTTGAAAAGGCAATGGCAGCTGAGAGAAGTAGCGTGAAGAAGTATATTTTAGGTTTCATCCGGAGGATTTTAATGTTGAGATTACAAAATTTTCAATGAAAGCATCTACAGAACTCCCGGTTTTTGGGAGTCTTGTTTAGCCTGTATTGTCTATTCTTACGTAATCAAGATTGGTTTGGTTTGCAATTTAATTCAATTTATATGCAAAGGAAACGAGCAAAATCAATGGAATTGCTTATGGTGTCCTAGATTCAAAAGAACAATATTCAAACTAAATACCCATTAAATCTCCTTTGAATTGTTCTCCACTGTTTCGGCGATCTGATTTCTGATGATCGCATTCAGTTCTTCCGGAGTCTTACCTGTCGGTTCGACAGGGGGCAGGAAGGTGACGATGATCTTTGAACCGGTCTTTATCTTTTTCCTTCCCGACGACATGGCCTCATAGGCGCCTGAGATGGCAACCGGAAGGATTGGAATATTTAATTCGGTGCTCAGTATGGCATAGGTCTTTTTAAAATCTCCCATGTCTCCGGTGGTGGTGCGGGTACCTTCCGGGAAAATCAGGATTTTTTTGCCGAGTTTGACGACTTCTGCCATTTTGTGTAACGATTCTTTCAGGTCTTTGCTCAGATCCATTACAATCACGTTGGTCCGTTTGGCTGCAAATTGGCGCAGCCGGCTTTTGACGTGGTCTTTTTTGGCGTAGGAATAAGTATCCTTTAAGGTTTTTTGATCGAGGCAGGAGAGCACCAAAAAGGCATCGAGCTTCGTCTGGTGATTAGGGGCGATAAAGCAAGGGCCCTCAGGAATATTCTCAGTGCCGACCACCTTAAATTTGAAGAATAGGCTGAAGAATCCGCGAACGGTTGAAACGATTAATTTCAACAGAAAGGACGATTTAGGTAGTTCAACAGGAGAACTCTCCTTTAAATTTCCCGACCATGAGGAACTTTCCTCCTTGTGGAACAACTTGTTGGACCCGATATATTCGGCAATCTTGGCGATAGAAGGAAATTTAAGCAGTTGTTCTTCCTCTATTTTGATGCCAAAAGTCTGCTCGATCCAATCAATCAGGCTCATTTTTCCCATCGAATCCATGGCAATGTCAAACACAAGATGGTCGTCGGGTGAAATATCCATATCTACCTGACTTTCGATGAAGCTCTTGACAGCCAGGTATTCGGCGCTGGTGGGATCCTCGCTTTGATTTTTCTTGCTTTCTGAATCCTCAATCAGTTCCTCCAGTTTAAACCGTTGTAATTTGGATAATCTGGTTCTTGGCAGATCGGTTCTGAGCAACGTAAACTGCATGATCCGTTTGTAGGAACTCAGTTCCGCATTGAAGGGTGAAATCACCTCATCCCTGAAATACTGGGTAATATCCGTAATGCCATTGTCAGTCAGGAATGCATAATCCGGAACAATGGCAGCATGCAGCATCTCTTTGTGAATAAATACTCCTGCTTCCTTAATTGATTTTGAGTAAAACTCAAGCTTTTGCTCTATTTCTACAGGATTAATGTTCTTCCCGTTAGGAAGCACAATGATCTCTTTTTTACGGCCTGTGATGTAGAGAAATCCCTCGTCGTCAAATCGGCCAAGGTCACCGGTATAGAGCCATCCATCCTTTAAAACTTCGGCAGTTTCTTCAGGCCGGTTGTAATATCCTTTCATCACATTGGGCCCTTTGGCCACGATTTCTCCATCCCTGAGTTCGACGGTCATGCCGGGTAAAGCCTGACCCGTAGAACCAATCTTCGCCTTCCCGGGGCGCGGGAAAGTGATCATGGGGGCCGCTTCCGTCATGCCAAAACCCTCCAGAATGTCAAATCCGATGGCATGAAAGAAAGTGCCTACCTCTTTGTTGAGGGCTGCTCCTCCGGCGATCATGAATTTCAGGTGGCCACCAAGTCCCTGATGGACTTTCTTGAAAAGTGTCTTCCCCAATTTCCTGCTTTTTGTCGCGTAGACCAGTTTCAGAAACATTCTGGCCACCATGCTCTTGTTGATTTTGGCCATGAGTCCCCTGTATATCAGTTCATACAGCCGCGGTACTCCGATGAATACAGTCACCGAATTGTCAGTGAGCGTTTTCATCAAATCTGATGATTGCATGGAAGGGGATACTACTGTGGTTCCACCTGAAAAATGTGTCACCATCAGGGAGCCAACCAACGGGAAAATATGATGAAGAGGCAGCAACACCAAAACCTGACTTTCGGGGTGAAATATTTTGGCATCAACAACAGCATGCATATTGGCCAACAGGTTGGTGTAGGAGAGCATGACCCCTTTCGGACTGCCAGTTGTACCGGATGTGTAAATAATGACCGCTGTGGTTTCATTGTCTTCTGAACCCAGCCATTCAGTGGGGGCCTGGTCAAGTGTCGGCGGATAATTTTCAAAACACATTATTTCGGGCCTGTGACTGCTTTTACTCTCCACTTTGGCATACGATTCTTTCATGCCTTCACTGATAAAAAGCAGTTCAGGCTTGCAATCATCTAAAATATAAGCGACATCCTCAGCCGAAGCCATAAAGTCTACCGGAACCGCAATGCAATTGTTTTGCAGTGCTGCATAAAATGAAAAAAACCATTCGACCCTGTTTTCGGAATAGATGGCAACTTTGGAATATCCTTTGGTATCGAACAATAGCGCATATTGCTGGATATGCTGCAAAAGTTGGCGATAGGTAAAATCTCCCTGCTGGGAAATGATCGATTTCTTATCAGGATTGCTCCTGTAAATAATTGGTTCAATCATAGGTCGTTGTTTTTAGTAACAGAAAGAGATACGTATCGTATTAAATAAAAAAAGTGTGGGAATTACTCCCGGTTACCGGTGGCATGATCGTTGCAACAGTAGTATACAAAGTAAGAAATTATTGACTTCATAACCAAAAACGGCAAGACCGATGTTGAACAAATTAAAATATTAACCTATTTTAATTTATAAAGTAAAAAGGTTTGATATTTTTACTGTGAATCTCCAAACTAAAAACAATAATAATTCACTTAAATCAGGCTTTCAAATGGAAAACAGCGACGAAAAGAAGATCTTTCAGCCATCTCAAGCAGTTGTGGAACAGGCAAATGTGAAAGAATACGATCAGATGTATCAGTATTCACTCGACCAACCTGAAGCATTCTGGGCTCAACAAGCCGATCATTTATCCTGGTACAAAAAATGGGACAAAGTGCTCGATAAAAGCAATCCACCGTTTTTCAAATGGTTTGAAGGTGCCAAGACAAACATTATTTTGAATGCCATTGACCGTCATCTTACCTCGGCTACCAGAAATAAGCTGGCAGTTATCTGGGAAGGTGAACCGGGAGATTCGAGGACTTTTTCTTACCATGCCCTGAATCGTGAAGTAAGTCAGTTTGCCAATATTCTGAAAAGCATGGGGGTGAAGAAAGGTGATGTAGTCACCATTTATATGCCACAAATTCCGGAACAACTTTTTGCCATGCTTGCCTGTGCCAAAATCGGCGCTGCCCACAGTGTGGTTTACGGGGGGTTCAGTCATGAAGCGCTTGCAGACCGGATCAATGATGCCAACAGCAGGGTGGTCATCACCGCTGATGGTGGGTACCGCAGGGGCAAAGTAGTAGAAATGAAGAGTGTTGTCAACAAAGCCATGGAATTGTCGCCTACCATGGAGATTTGTATCACGGTAAAACGAACCGGAATAGATGTTTACATGGAAAATGACCGTGACTATTGGTACCACGACCTGAAATCGTTGCCCATTGCTTCCAATAAATGCGAAACGGAAGTGATGGATTCTTCAGATATGCTGTTTTTACTCTATACTTCCGGTTCTACAGGCAGACCAAAGGCATTGGTCCATACGCATGGAGGATACAGTGTTTATACTGCTACCACACACAGGATGGTATTTGACATCAAGCCTGAAGACCGTTACTGGTGTGCTGCCGATCCGGGATGGATCACCGGTCACAGCTACATTGTTTACGGACCGCTTATCAATGGTTCAACCATCATGTTGTATGAAGGAGCTCCCAATCATCCCTATCCCGACAGATGGTGGAAAATAGTAGAAAAATACGGGATCAATATTTTATATACCTCCCCAACTGCCATCAGGGGACTGATGCGTTTCGGTGATTCATGGCCCAACAGAAACGATATCTCCTCATTAAGACTTCTTGGTTCTGTTGGTGAACCTATCAATGCGGAGGCATGGAACTGGTTTCACAAAGTTGTCGGACGTGGCAACTGTCCGATTATGGACACCTGGTGGCAAACCGAAACAGGAGGATTTGTCATTGCTCCGCTTCCCATTACACCCTTGAAACCTGGCTCTGCCACCAAACCATTTTTCGGCAACGATCTGGCAGTTGTGGATGATGCTGGAAATGAGGTTGGTCCGGGAGAGGAAGGGAACCTGATCATCAAGACTCCCTGGCCGGGATTGGCTAAGTCGGTCTACAATGATCCGCAACGTTTCGTCGATACCTACTGGGAAAAATATCAGAAACAGGGTTGGTATCACACAGGTGATTCTGCCAAGAAAGATACCGACGGTTATTACTGGATTATAGGCCGAAATGACGATGTAATCAAAGTAAGCGGCTACAGGCTTGGATCGGCAGAAATTGAAGGGGTCATGGCCCGTCATCCTGCTATTGTTGAGTCGGCAGCCATCGCTTTACCGCATCACCTGAAAGGGAATGCCATCCACATCACTGCGGTGCTCCGCAGCAATTTTCAGCCGAGCAAAGAACTTGAACATGAGCTGATGATTCACATGGAAGAGCATCTTGGTAAAATTGCCAGACCTGAAGCGATCCAGTTTGCGGATGTTCTGCCGAAGACCAGAAGTGGAAAAATCATGCGAAGGCTTTTGAAATCCAGAGCCTTGGGTCTTCCGGATGGTGATCTTAGCACCATGGAAGAATAGTTAATCAACAAATTTGAAAACATTTAGATTTGGAAAAGAGAATTCATATATTTATCAGATACTATTTCGTACACAAAATCTTTTCAAACTAACAATCTAATGGCCAGACGCATTATCGGGATTCATGAAAAGCTTCCAATACTGGAAAGCTTGCCGCTGAGTTTTCAGCATTTAACTGCCATGTTTGGAGCGACAATTCTAGTTCCAATCCTCTTGGGTATCGATCCGGCCATCGCCTTGCTGATGAACGGTATTGGTACCCTGATCTATTCCTGGGTTACCAAGGGAGGAATTCCAGCCTACCTTGGATCCAGTTTTGCATTTATTGCACCTACCTTGCTAATCATCAGTACTTACGGAAATTTTAGCAGCGCACAGGGTGGATTTATCTTTTTTGGTTTCTTTTTTATCATCATTTCCTTTGTGGTCAAACAGTGGGGTGTCAAATGGATTGATGTAATTATGCCTCCGGCAGTAATGGGTGCAGTGGTGGCCATCATCGGTCTTGAACTGGCACCGGTAGCGGCTCAGCAAGCAGGATTGGCCCCATGGTCGACGGCTGTAGGTCAGATCGTGCAGCCTTTTCACGCTACACCCAATGTGTTGATCGTTTCACTCTTTACACTTTTTGTTGGTATTGCCGGAAGCGTCATGTTCAAAGGATTTATGCAGGTGATCCCTATCCTTTTTGCCGTGATTGCCGGATATTTACTGGCATTGTCCATGGGAATGGTTGATAGGGCTGTTATTAGCAATGCTGCCTGGCTGGAGTTGCCCAAGTTCCACATGCCGGTATTCAATTTTAGTGCAATTTTAGTCATTGCACCGGCCTGTATTGTTGTGCTTGCAGAGCATATCAGCCACCTCATTGTTACGAGCAAGATCACCGGAGAGGATTTGATGAAAAAACCAGGTTTGCATCGTTCTTTACTTGGTGATGGAATAAGTAACGTTTTGTCGGGCTTCACCGGTTCTCCGCCCAACACCACTTATGGCGAAAACATTGGTGTCATGGCCATCACCAGGGTTTACTCTGTTTGGGTCATTCGTGGAGCGGCCATCATGGCAATTGCCTTTTCCTGCATTGGAAAAGTATCTGCAGCAATTTCCACCATTCCGACTCCCGTGATGGGCGGAATCACCATGTTGCTTTTTGGTGTCATCGCAGTGCAGGGCTTCAGAATGTTTGTCGAACAAAAGGTTGATTTCAGTAAAAACAGAAACATGGTTTTGGGTGCGCTCACTTTTGTCATTGGGGTAAGCGGGGCAGCCATCAATATCGGTTCCGTCCAACTTAAAGGTATGGCATTTGCTACCATTGTTGGAGTGGTTTTGTCGCTGTTGTTTTGGTTGTTGGATAAAATTGGTGTCATGAATAAGGAGTCCTGACCCGCAAATCCTGACATTTTCCATACTTAATATCACAAGAGTTTGTTAACTTTGGCTGTCTCACCTGAGGCGGCCAAAGTTTTTTATGGCTTTTGATAATCATCATTTAAATAAGTACTTACGATGAATAGTGATCAGCAACTGTTGATTGAAAAGTGTGTCGCGTTTGTCAAAGAAGAGTTATCCAATGGGGAGAAAGGGCATGACTGGTGGCATATTGAACGGGTTTGGCGTACAGCAAGGATTATTGCAAATTCTGAAGGTGCCAACCTGCTTGTCGTCGAACTGTCGGCCTTGCTGCACGACATAGCAGATTCGAAATTTCATGGTGGTGATGAGGAGATTGGACCTGAGAAAGCCCGAACCTTTCTATCGGCACTGACTGTTGATCCGACCATTGTCGAACATGTGGTACAGATTGTACGCAACATCTCCTTCAAAGGAGGGAATCATGCGATTCAGTTTACTTCCCCCGAACTGCAGGTTGTGCAGGATGCCGACAGGCTTGATGCCATCGGGGCAATCGGAATCGCCAGGGCATTTCATTACGGAGGATTTAAAAACCGGCTGCTTTTTCATCCCGACATCCCTCCAAATCTGAAGATGACCAAAGAAGAGTACAAAAAGAGTGATGCCCCAACCATCAATCATTTTTATGAAAAATTACTTTTGCTGAAAGACCGGATGAACACTCCTGCCGGGAAAGCCATGGCACTCAAGAGACATTCTTTTATGGAACAGTTTCTCGCAGAGTTTAACCAGGAATGGAACGGAGAAAATTAATTGACACTTGTCAGTTCAAAAATGGTTTCAAATTAATTCATCATCTATGAATAGGATCAGAAAATTAATTTCTTCCTTTTTCAGAAGAATTTTTAAATTTTTTCATGACAGAAGCTTACAGCTTTCCTTGATTGGAGAAAATGGGAAACTGATCCTTCAGGGACTCTTTACCATACTTTCAATCGGCATAGGAATCTGGTTTGTCAATCATCAGAAAACCGAACTGACAGAGATCAAGCATCTGCTAAAGTCCGCCGAATGGCAACTGGTTTTTGCGGGACTGGCTATGACGGCAGCGTACATTATCATTCAAGGCTACATGTATGTTACCTCATTCGCCACCTTTCGTCACAAACTGCCTTTGCGCATCGGCATCATTCTTTTTCTGAAAAGGAATTTTATCAGTGTTTTTCTTCCTGCCGGGGGAGTCTCTTCACTGGCATTTTTTACGGCAGACATTGAGAAAAGGGGAATAACGAAATCACACATTCATTTCGCCTCTACCGTATACGGATTTGTCGGAATACTATCCGTCGTTCTGGTTGCCATTCCTGCCTTTATCTACGCGCTGGCAGATGGCAGTATCGGGCAAGGAGAATGGATTGGACTTTCATCGGTGATCCTGTTGCTTGGACTTCTCTATTCTGCCTATTTTTCTTTTACCAGAAAAGGTCCCGCCTACCGTTGGCTCATTCGGTTCCTTCCCACTCTGGAGGAGCTTATCGTTGAGTTGGATGATGCCAAACTGAACAAAAAAGAACTGCTGAAAACCCTGGTAACTTCTATCCTGATTGAATTTGTGGGTATTGCACATTTGTATGTCGCCATGATGGCCCTTCATATGCAGCCCTCCCTGTTTGCAGCATTTTTGGGGTATATCATATCTGTAATATTCCTGATTATCTCTCCATTCCTGAGAGGCTTGGGGCCGATTGAGGTGTCCATGGCATTTGTTTTGGCCAAATACGGATTTTCAAATGTGGAAGCCATCGCTATCACATTTCTGTACCGCTTTTTTGAGTTCTGGATGCCATTGGTATCTGGTGCTGTTACCTTTCTGCTGAAGATCAACAAGCTGATCATGCGGATTATTCCGGCCATTCTTCTTTTTGCCCTGGGCATCGTCAACATTATTTCTGTGCTGACACCCGCCATCAACGAACGTGTTATGTGGCTCAAGGATTTTATTCCGGTCGATGCGATCGTTGTATCCAACTATTTTGTGCTCGTACTCGGGCTGATACTTTTGGTTACAGCTTCATTCATGCTGAAAGGACTGAAATCGGCCTGGTACCTTGCGGTATTCCTGACTGTTGTATCATTTTTTGGAAACCTCAGCAAGGCGGCTGATTATGAAGAGGCATTGCTCGCACTTTTCGTACTCGGTGTTCTGATTTATACGCGCAAGGATTATTACATCAAAAACAATCCAAAACTCAGGACAGTTGGCATTCAGACAGCCGTGCTCAGTATTTTCGGGGTCATATTGTACAGTATAATTGGGTTTTTCTATCTGGATAAAAAACATTTCAACATTGATTTCAGTCTGCTGCAGTCCATCAATTATGCCATCGAAAATTATTTTCTCGTGGGGAGCAGCGACCTGATTCCGACGGACAGGTTTGCATCCGGATTTATTCTTTCTATCAATGTCAGTGGATTTCTCTCTCTGGCTTTCCTGTTTTACACCCTGATCCGGCCCTTTATTTTGAAAAACACTCCAACCAGTGAGGAACTGGAAAGACCCAATCGTCTTTTAAATGAATATGGAGATTCGGCCCTCGATTATTTTAAAACCTATCAGGATAAAATGATTTTTGAACCTGAAGGACTGGAAGCATTTGTATCCTACAGGATAGCAGGAAATTTTGCTGTGGTGCTTGAAAACCCTGTTGCCGACAGTCTGGAAACTAGGAAAGAATGCATCAGATTGTTCGACCGATTCTGTTATGAAAACGGACTGAAAAGTATTTATTACCGGGTGCCGGAAGAATCTTTGCACATCTATCAAAGCCTGAAAAAGAAATCAATGTTTTTGGGTCAGGAAGGTGTGGTAGACCTGAATCTGTTCTCACTCGAGGGTGGTTCCCGAAAATCGATCAGGAATGCGATCTCAAAAGTAAAAGACAGGGGATACAGGGTTCTGTTTCACCATCCACCCATCAAAGACGGACAGTTGCAGAAAGTGAAGTCTGTTTCGGACGATTGGCTTGTCGATACGGACAGGAGTGAAATTATCTTTTCCCAGGGCATGTTCGAATGGGAGGAATTGAAACAGCAAACCCTGATAACAGTCGAAAATTCAGAAGAAAAAGTTGTGGCTTTCCTCAATATTATCCCTGATTTTGTCAAAGGTGAAGCCACTTTTGACCTGCTCAGAAAGACCAATGACGCACCCAACGGGGTAATGGATTTCATTTTGGTTGAAACGTTCAATCACTTGAAATCTGAAGGATTTACCACAGTAAACCTGGGGTTCGCACCAATGTCCGGCTTGAAGGATCCGACTAAATTTTCTGAGAAATCCATGAAGTTTGCCTACGAGAAACTCAGAAATTTTGCTCATTACAAAGGGATGCGTGAATACAAGGAGAAATTTGCAACCATCTGGTACAATAAATACCTGATTTATGACCACGACTACGATTTAATGCAGGTCCCCCGGGTCTTGTCAAAAGTGATCCAGCCATGAGTAAATTCTGCCTGTTTCTGATTTTTTGGGTTGGATTGTACTTGCATTCGACAGGGAAACCGATATCGAAGTATTCCAATTTTCTCGCGGGTACTACTTTCCGAAATGAAATGCCCGGCTTGTCTTATTCGGCAGTTTTGAAGGGAGATCTTCCTTTGCAAATATTTGGGACATCTGTCGAATCAGATCTTCCGATGTTCGTTTATATCACAGGCGATGGTGGTTGGAATAATTTCAGTTCTGCGCTTTGCAGCGATCTCAATCATATGGGAGTTCCCGTTATTGCACTTGATGCCCAAAAATATTTCTGGAAAATAAAATCACCCGAAGAAACAGCGGCTGACCTGGCCGTCGTCATTGTCAAATATCAAAAAGAATGGAAGAAGGAGAGATTCGTTTTTGCAGGATTCTCTTTTGGAGCTGATATCGTTCCATTTCTGATCAACCGGTTTCCTGCTTCCCTGGGAGCAGGACTTGTGTCCTCCATCCTGATTTCTCCGGATAAAACCTGCGATTTCGAAATTCATTGGTCAGATATGCTCAGTATGGGTATTTCAAAAGGTAAATATGACGTAATCAAGGAGATACAAGAGAGCCCATTCAAAAAATTTGCAGTGGTTTTGGGCAGTGAAGAGAGCTTAACCACAAGGCAGGTATTTCAATCGACCAATGCCAGGGTTGAAATTCTTCAGGGGAACCATCATTTTGACAGTGACCATGACACTGTAGCAAAATTGATTCTGAACGTAATGAAGAATCCGGCAATCCGGTAAGTCGGCGATTTATACGGGATTTAACTTGTAATTCATTTCATATCAATATTATATATTGATTAATTAGGGTTGATTTGTCGAATAGGTGGAATAGGTGTGAAATTCGGGTGAGCCAGTTTGTGGATGTTTGCGAAGAAAAATGTAACAATAGAATGGCAAATGAAGTATATTCACTCAGTACTAAGTTAAAAGAACATTTAAATGTCGTAGATGCTGATTCCCATTTTTTGAGGATTCTGCCCATTGTTTCGCGCAAAGCCCGCAATGAAAAAATACGACATTATTATTTGTGCATTACTTTAAAAGAAATAATCCATGGAAAGAAAAAAAATGTTTCGGAGTGTTGGCAAACTTGGCGGCTTGATCGCCTTCAGTATCTTTTCTGTAACTGTAGTGGGTCAGAATATTGAAAAACCTGACAGTATTGCCGCAAAGCCGGAGGGAATTTATCAGGTGCTGAAACCATCGTGTATGCCTTGTCATTCCAATGAGGGAAGGGACAAACCCAGAAATGCTATCAATTTCTCCATCTGGGAACAGTATACATCAACAGAAAAATTGATGCTGGCCAGTTCAATTCAGAATGAAGTAAAAAAGGGGAGTATGCCACCCAAAGGATTTCTAAATTCTCATCCTGCAAGTGCACTGAATGAAGCACAGATCAGTCAGCTGGTACAATGGTGTGATTCGATCAAGGCCAAACCGTAGATTATTGAATGACAACTCCTTCCAACCGTGAAATTTGGTCGATCGCCGGTCCCATCATGCTCAGCCTGCTGGCCCAGAACATTGTTGGGGTAACGGATACGGCTTTCCTTGGAAGAGTGGGTGAGGTGGAACTGGGGGCATCCGCAATCGGAGGGGTCTTCTACCTGATACTGTATATGGTAGGTTTTGGATTTACGACCGGGGTACAAATTCTGGTTGCCAGACGTTTTGGGGAAAAGAAATATACAGACATAGGTCGTATTTTTGATAACAGCTTCTACTTTATTGGCTTGTACTCATTACTGATTACCGCAGTTATCTACTTTTTCGGGTCCTCGGTGCTGAGGCTTTTTATATCCTCCGATGCCATATTTCAGGCGAGTTCTGAATTTTTGAGATTCAGGGTACTGGGACTGTTTTTTGCCATAGCAACCCTTTTGTTCCGGTCTTTTTATACCGGAATTTCCTTCACGAAATATTTGAGTATCAGTGCCGGCATCATGGCTGTGCTCAATGTTATATTGGATTATTTGTTGATTTTCGGTCATGGTGGATTTCCAAAAATGGGTATCCAGGGAGCCGGCATTGCATCCTCTATTTCTGAGGTTTCTGCATTGCTTTTCTTTATCTGGATAACAGCAGGAAATGGCCGGCTAAAAAAATATCAATTGTTCAGGCTGGTGAAACCGGACTTGAAAATAATCAGAAAAACACTGAGCATTTCGATTTTTGTCATGATGCAGTTTGTGCTCTCATTTGGCAGCTGGTTTGTGTTTTTTATGATTGTTGAAAAAATGGGTGAGCGGCCACTGGCCATATCCAACATCATCAGATCCATTTACATCTTTTTGATGATTCCCGGCTGGGCATTGGGATCTGTAGCGAGCACACACGTCAGCACCGCCCTTGGTGAAGGAAAACCGGAGAGTGTGATGCCGATTATTTTCAAAATGGTGAAATTCAGTTTTCTGGCTTTAACGGCAGTCATCCTGATGGCCTTGCTTTTTCCCCATTTCGTGATTTCAATTTACACCAACAATACTTCCCTTGCCGGGGCAACTGTTTCCTCCTATTACATCATCCTGGGAGCGCTTGCCGTCTTTTCTATCATGAGCATTTTCTTCAATGGCGTGCTCGGCACCGCCAACACGAAGACCTCCTTGCTTATTGAAGCAATCACTTTGTCTGCCTACCTGGGATTTACCTGGCTGATAGCCGTACACCTCAAATATGAAATTGAATGGGTATGGATGGCCGAATATGTCTACTTCGGATTAATCGGCTTGCTTTCGCTCTGGTATTTGATGAAAGGCAACTGGAGAGAGAAGAGAATCTGAATGTTTCCAACTTCCTGATCAGTATTTTGACTTGTGTTTGATCAGCAATCTTAGTGCCTGATCGTAGGTAATGTATTTCCAGGTCCAGTCCAGCAGGACGAAGATTTTATTTTTGACACCGATGATCGAAAGAAGGTGTACGATTGACCACAACATCCACGCAAAATATCCCTTGAATTTCCCGAAAGGCAGGTCTGCAACAGCGAGATGTCGACCTACGGTTGCCATAGATCCCTTGTCACGGTAGTGAAATGGCTTCATCTGCTTATTCTTCAGCATTTTGATGATATTGTCAGAAAGCAGACTTGCTTGCTGCATGGCTACCTGTGCAACCTGTGGATGTCCATTGGGATAGGCCTCTTCTGTCATGAGGCTATTATCACCCAGTGCGAAAATTTCAGGATACCCTTTGACTTGATTGAACCTGTTTACAATCAGTCGGTTGCTTCTTCCGTAGGACTCTTCGGAAATTCCTTCCAGCTTGTTGGAGGTTATCCCCGCTGCCCAGATTACATTCTTGACATTGATGGTTTCATTTCCGGGAAGGGTGAGTACCCGGTCGTCATAGTTCAAAACGGCTGTGCCGGTCCTTACCTCGACCCCCAGTTTTTCGAGATATTCCTTTGCCGTTGTGGATGAATTTGTTGACATTCCTGCCAGCAACCTGGGCGAGGCTTCGAAAAGCATGATGTGCATGTTGCTGATATCCAGTTCGGGATAATCCTTTGGCAAGACATATTTCTTCATTTCAGCCACAGCTCCCGCAAGTTCTACACCTGTAGGGCCTCCTCCGATAATGGCCACGTTCAGATAGGCTCTGATATCCTCTTTCTTCTCTTTGTTGAGCGCTTTTTCGAAATTTTTTAGGATTCTGTTGCGGATAAAAAGAGCGTCAGGCGCGGATTTCATTTGCATGGAATTCTTTTCAATGGCCTCATTCCCAAAGAAGTTGGTCTTTGCACCGGTAGCAAGAATCAGGAAGTCATATTTTAGGCTACCTATGTCTGTAGAAATTTCATTGTTTTCAGGATGAACTGCTTCCAGTTCCGCCATGCGAAAATGAATGTTGGTGTTCTGAAGTACTTTACGCAAAGGAAACGAGATGGCACTAGGCTCCAATCCCGACATAGCTACCTGATACAACAAGGGTTGAAATAAATGGTAATTGTTGCGGTCTATCAAAACGATCTGAAAATCCGGCCTGTTCAGTTTGATGGCCAGTTTAAGTCCTCCGAAGCCTCCGCCTACAATCACGATTCTTTTTGATTGAGGTTCCGGAATATTCAATATACTGGTGAGTAATGACATTCTATAAGTGTTTGTTATGAATAAAAACGGAATTGATTGCCAAAGGTTTTCTTCCCGAGGTTAAGAAAATGTAATTAAATTGGTTTTCAATCTGGAAGTGGCCCGGGAGAGTGATTTAAAGTTATATTTTGTTAACAAATGATTATGAGCGGGTTTTGGATAACCGAAAACCTTAATTTTGCAGATAATACAGAATTTTGTTCATGAATAGGTGTTCGGCAAAATGTAAAATCAAATAGTCAGAGAACCAAAAACACAATTCGAAATATTTTAATAAAAGGATTATGAAGACAAAAGTTATTGTTTTATTATTTTCAGCAGCCATTCTGGGATCATGTGTCAGTTCCAAAAAATTCAAAGCATCTGAAAGCCAGTTTTCTATGGAGAAATCGGCACACGAGAAAACACAACAGGTTTTGAATGATTGTGAGAGTCAGCGCAAGGTCAGTGAAGCCAGGATTGCTGATCTACAAACGCAATTGTCCACACTGAAGGATCAAAATACATTCCTGAGGGAAAACAATACACAGGCGTTGAAACAGCTTGAAAATTTATCAGTTATTTCGAGTTCTCAAGCGGAGAGTATCAAAAAATCGATGGAGAATATGGGCGTTAAGGACAACATGATCTTCAGCCTCCAATCCTCCCTGGCTCAGCGCGATTCACTCAACATGGCTTTGGTCATGAACCTGAAAGGGGCCATCGGAAACCTTGACGACAAAGACATCAACATCAAGGTTGATAAGGGCGTTGTTTATATCGACATATCCGATAAGATGCTGTTCAAAAGCGGAAGTTACAACATCACCGACCGTGCCAGTGAAATTCTTGGAAAAGTGGCTTTGGTACTGAAAAATCAGAAAGACATTGAATTCATGGTGGAAGGTCATACCGATAATGTGGCGTTTAACCGAGGCGATCTGACCGACAACTGGGATTTAAGCGTTAAAAGAGCAACATCCGTGGTAAGGGTGCTGCAGAACAAGTACGGGTTGAGTCCATCGATGATGACGGCTGCCGGACGAGGCGAATACCAGCCGATTAATACCAACGATACTCCGGAGGGGAAAGCAGCCAACCGCCGTACCCGGATTGTGATCCTTCCGCAACTGGATCAGTTCTTTAAATTAT